>WNGJ01001045.1_pt1 | contig 40981 bp, 30 predicted proteins | sample 5400611 | NCBI WGS metagenome assembly WNGJ01 (sample SAMN13153375, study PRJNA577476) | soil metagenome | isolation source: 40 cm soil or saprolite under Garry oak tree replicate 1 | place: USA:California | collected 2016-06-15
GGAAACAGTAGCCGTGCTAGCGCATGACCAGGCCGCCGTCGGTGCACAGGACCTGGCCGGTAAGCGCGGCCGCGCCATCCGAGGCGAGGAACGCCACGGTCGCCGCCACGTCGGCGGGCTGCAGGGCGCGCGGCAGCGCCTGGCGGGCCCGGACCGTTTCGAACGCGGCGGCGGGCATCCCGGCGCGGGCGGCCGGGGTGTCGGTCAGCCCGGGGGCCACGCAGGTGACCGCGATCCCATCCGGGCCGTGCGCCACCGCGAGCGCCCGGGCCAGCGCGACCAAGGCACCCTTGCTGGTCACATACGGCAGCAGGTCCGCGGCGGGCGGCGCCCAGACGGTGTCGGAGACCACGAAGATGATCCGGCCGAAGCCGCGGGCGGCCATGCCCGGCACGAAGGCCTGCGCGAGCAGCAGCGCGGACTCCACGTTGACCGCCTGCACCGGGCGCCAGACGGCCAGGTCCAGGCGGGCGAGGTCGGCCCGATCGAACGCCGCCGCCGCGTGGACCAGCACGTCGCAGCGCCCGGCCTGGTCCAGTACCCGCTGCGCCGCCGCCCGGACCTGCCGCTCGTCGGCGAGGTCCACGGGCGGGTCGCGGGCCCGGTCCAGGATGATCACCCGGTGCCCCGCGGCGGCCAGGGCCTCCGCGATGCTGGCGCCGATGGCCCCGGCGCCGCCGGTGACCGCGGCCACGCGCGGGCCGGGCCCGGTCATGCCCGAGCCGCCGGGCCCGCGGTGGCCGCGTTGGCCTGCGCGGCCCGGGACGCCGCCTGCGCCCCGGCGATCCGGCCGAACACCATGGCGTCGGTGAGCCCGCCGCCGTGCTCGATCAGGTGCCCCCAGGCCAGGCTGACCGCCCCGGCGGCGTAGAGCCCGGGGACGGGCCGGCCGTCCGGCTTGAGCACCCGGGCCCGCTCGTCGTGCCGCGGGCCGCCCGGTGGTGCCGGCGATGCCCGGCCAGGTCTGGATCGCGCACAGCCGGCCGAGGTCCAGCGGCACGAGCGTGTCCGCCGACCGGCCGAACACTTCGTCCCGGCCCGCCCGGGCGGCCGCGTTGTACTGCTCCAGGGTGCTGGTCAGGACCCCGGGGTGCACGCCCATTCGGGCGGCCAGGCCCGCCGGGCCGTCTGCGGAGAGGATCCAGCCGCGGTCGATCTCCGCGGAGTTGTCCGGGCTCCAGGCGTAGTCGTTGGGCGTGCCGAGCAGGCCGTTCAGCGGGCCCGCCCGCCGGGCCGCCTCGTCGAACACCGCCCAGCTCGGCAGCCGGGGCCGGTTCGGGTTGCGGGGGAGGTAGGTCAGCAGGGCGCGGAGCCGGTCGTGCACCTCGTAGCCGGTCTCGTCGGCGAACCGGCGGCCGTCGGCGTCGGTGAACACGTGGCTGGCGCCGGAGAAGTCCACCGCGAACGGGGCCGGGAAGTCCGGGGTGCGGAACGCGAACCAGCCGAAGCAGCCGTACATGTGCCACAGCGCCGCGCCGGCCTGCTGCGCCATGACCAGCCCGGCGCCGGTGTTGCCCGGATGGCCGACCGGCCAGGACGGGCCGTAAGGGAGGAAGGCCTCGGCCAGGACCGGGTCGGCCTCGAACCCGCCGCAGGCCAGGATCACCCCGCCGGCGGCCTCCTCTTCGGCTCCCCGGGTGACCACGCCGGTGACCGACCCGCCGGGGGCGATCACCAGGCGCTCCGCTGCGGCTCGGTAGCGCACCTCGATGCGCGGGCCCGCACGGCCGCGTCCAGCAGGTCCCATAGAGCCTGGCCGCGTCGGCCGGTGCCGCCGGCCACCGTCTGGTACCGGATCTGATGGCCCGCCGGCAGGTGTGGCCAGGACGGGAACGGGGCGGGCAGCCGGGCCGGTGGCGGCTCGAACGGGGCGGTGATCCCGCCCAGCGAGCGCAGCCAGCCGTCCAGCTCGTGCAGGCCGGCCGCGTAGGCCTCGAGCACCCGGCGGTCGGTGCGGCCGAAGCAGAGCGCGTCCAGGTGCGCGACGGCCGCGTCGCCGGGCACGTCGAACAGGAACCCGCCGCTATAGCGGGCGTTTCCTCCGCCCCGTTCGGCCGATTCGAGGACCAGCACGCTGCGCCCGGCGTCGTGCGCGGCGATGGCCGCGGCCGCCCCGGCCGGACCGTACCCGGCGATCACCACGTCCGCCACCGGCTCAGCTCCGTTCCAGGGTCCCGGCCGGCGTGTCGTCTGGCCCGGCCGGGATCGGCATCCTCCCTGCGTCGCGACGACGATACAGCGTCGCTCGCCGCCGCCAGGCTCCGGGACGCTCCCGGCGGCCTCAGAGATCTTCGGCCGACTTGATGACCTTGTCGTTGAAGTCCTTCGGCGGGATGGTGCGGACCAGGGAGTCCGGGTCGTAACCCAGCTCGACGATGCGCCGCAGCCGTCGCACCTCGGTCTCCACGATGCCCAGAGCGGGAGCCTGGCGCTGCGATTCCCGTTTGTAGACACCGAGCTTGTCGAGCAGGTAGCCGAGGTCTTCCCGGAGGATCGTGCCGTCCTCGCCCCCGAGCGGGTCGGGCCGGCCGTGGGTCTCGCGCGTCGGCACGAGCATGAACTGCGTCGTGCCTGCTGTGACAACAGCATGTAACGGTCGATGAGACCGAACAGATGCAGCAGCTCGTGCCCGAGCACGCCCGCGTTCGTGATGTGCGCCGGGGGGATGCTCATCACCCCGCCGTCGCACGTCGAGTCGGTGACAGAGGTGGGCACGTGCGGATCGGGCTGGTCAAGCGTGCAACCCGGATAGGTGACGGCCACGCCGGTGCTGACCGTGCGCACGGTGATGAGCCAGAACTTCCGGTCCCGCGGCGCCGCCGCGTCGACGAGCGTGAGCTCAGGCACGACGGTGAACGTCCGGCCCGCGAAGACGCCCTCGAGCTTCTTCTTCCACACCAGGTCAACGCCGGCGTTCAGGGTTGACTGGAGCTCGGCGAACCGGCCCTTCATCGCCGGGTCCTCGAAGCGGACATGGAAGCGGACACTGACCACGATCGCGTCTGCGTTCATCGCGATGGTGACGGGGGCGAGGTTGAGCCCGGACCAGTTGCTCCCCTCCCTCTCCTGCTTCTGCTTCACCGAAGATGCGGGCTCCGCCGAGCCTGCATCGAGCGCCTGGCGGTCTGCCAGGACGCGAAGCCGGTCGGCCTCGATGGCGACCTGACTGCCCTGCAGCTTCGCGAGCATCGGCTCGAGCACCTTGAGCCGGGCTCTGGCCTGTTCGACCGTCGCCCGGTCCTGCGGCGAGGGCACGGCCGGCTGTCGCTGCACGACGCCTCCGGCGTCCGGACGGCGCGTCGGCGCCACTTTTTGAGCTGGCGCAGCTGCCAGCACCCGAGCCGCGACGGTGTCGGCCTGTCGTTCAAGCGGGTCGCCGGCGTCTCCGAGCCGGAGTTTGGGCTGTAGCCCGGCCAGGCGAGTCTGGCCGAGGAAGTACGCCGCCCGGAAGCCATCGTCTCCGACAAGGCGGCGGATCCGCTCTGCCGCCTTGCCGACATCGCGATAGCCGAGGGTCGAAGGCGGGATCTCGTCTGTGCACGCGCCGGGCGGCAATCCGTCCTCGAACTGACGCCGGTACGGCGGATTGCCCTTTGCGGTTTTCCGGATGTGGTCATAGAGCTGGTCACCGAGGACTTCCGGGACGCCTTCTTTGATCAGGAGGCGGTTCTTGTGGAGATCGTAGAACTCCTGGCTCGCGTACACGTGCATGAGCTCATGGCAGAGCGTCTCGATGGCCCTCCACCGCGCGTCGCACGTACCGTCCGAACTGCTGTACTGCATGTTCATCGTGACCTCGGCGCTGTCTCCGGTGCTCGCCGTGAAGCTCTGCCACGACATGATGGTGCCGACGTCCGCCCGCACGGATGCATCGGCGGCGAGGTGGTCGATGATGTCGCCGAATACCAGCTCGTCGGCAGGGCAGCGGGGATCGTAGTGCACCTGGGCCAGCAGGCCGGATGACTCGGCGTCGCGCCGGGCGCGATTGTCGAGGAACCCTCTCGTGGCCTCTGCCGGGATCGCACCGGGTGACGTACTGGGCGTCAGGTGCTTGGAGTAATCCCACGTCTGCTGGAAGCCACGGGTGTGGCTGAAACCTATGTAGGGGGCGAAGAAACGGAGCGCCTCGGCCTGCACGAGGTCCGCCACCGGCCTGATCTGGGAAACGTCATGCACGCTGATGCCAAGGGCCCGGACCGCGCTCGCCTGGGCGGCTACGAGGTCACGCGTGAGCTTGCCGAGATCGGTGCGCAGGGTGGGCTCATCCAGCTGGCGGTCGGCCGGCCGGCTGACCGGGCACTCGGAGCCCGCCTGCCCGCCGTAGTCGAGGGCCGTTGGGTTGTATATCGCGTCAAGTTTCTCTTGGGTGGTTTCACCCGGCTTCTTGAGCCCGGCGGTGAGCGCGAGTTCAAGCCAGCCGCTCGCCCGCATTGCCTCCGTGGCGAACTCGCGCCATGAGGCGCCGAGTGGTTCCATGGCAGCGGACGGGGCGTACCGGACCAGCCGCCCGGCGGCCTGCCCCAGGTCGAGGCCGGGCAGCGGGTTATCGGACAGCAGGTCAAGGGCGAAGAGCAGCCATCGTCGCTGCGTGCCCGTGAGAGCGGCGACGGCGGCGCTGATATCGAGTGCAGGCTCGCCGGTGAGGGCGGTGTAACGAGCCTCGACCTGGCTCTGGTGTTCTGCCGGCGAGTCATGGCGCACGACATCGCCGTAGTCGATGGAGATCTCGGCGTTCCCGACCTTGTGCTTCGCCCGGTCGATCCCGGCGGCGCCCGAGGCCTGCTGTAGCACATGGGTCAGTTCATGGGCCAGTAGCTGATGGCCTGTCACGGTCGCCGGCTGGTACTCGCCGCGAGCGAAGGCGATGTGGTCGCCATGGGTAAACGCCCGGGCCGAGATGGCCTCGGCGCCCGCAGCGGCCATGTCATCGCTGTGGACGCGCACGTTACTGAAATCGTGACCGAAGCGGGGCTCCATGAAGGCCCGCACCTGGTCACTCAGTGGATGCCCGGTCGACGACAGGACCTCGTTCACGGGTGAGGGCATGCCACCGGTCATGCCGTCAGCCGATTGGTGCTTCCGCCGGATCGGTGAGCCAGCGGCCGGCCTGGCGGATCGTGCCGCGAACCGGCCTACTTGACCGGCGGATTCGTGCGCCACCTGGTCGGCAACGGCCTCGGCCTGGCGTTCATGGACGTCGCCGGGCTCACTCAGGTGGCGAATGCGCGGTGCCCCGCGGGCGCACGCACAGTCCGTACCGCCACAACAGCCCGGCCCTGGAACGTCGGCCTGTTGCCCGGGCGGGTCCATTGGCGGGCCGGTGGCCGCCGCTGGCCTGGGCTGTATGCCCAGCGCCAGGGCGTGCGCCAGCGGGCCTGCCCGCGGTGGCAGGCCGGCCGGGACTTCGGGCTCCTGGCGCGCGGCCCCGGCGGGAGCGGCGGTTCTGGCCTGCCGCGACTTCGCTGATTTCAATCGCGGTCGCGGTGGTGTTCGTGCTCGCGGGCCTCCCGGTGATGCCCGTTACGAGGCCGGCGGCACCCCTCGTCCTCGTCGTCATCCCCGTCCTCGTCGTCGCCATCGTGGTGGTGATGGTGGTGCTCGCCGCCGTCCCCGTCCGTCCGGTCGTCGTCGTCCGCGCAGTCGGGGCGCGGGCATAGCTTGTCGTACAGCGCCAGGATCTCCTCGACCGTATTGGTCTGCAGGTCGTCGCAGCGCTTCTTCGAGGCGGCCCGCTTGCAGTCCTCGAAGGCCTGCTTCCCGGTCAGCAGCGAGATCGCATTGGCGCCCGTGCTCCAGCACGTGAGCGCGCGGCACAGGCACTCGGTGAAGTCCCTGGTCTCGTCGAAGCCGTTCCAGATCAGCCGGATGTGCCGCCGCGCCACCAGGGCCTGGGCGTAGACCATCTTCAGGTCGGTAGCCGCGGGATCGGCGGCAAGGGCCGCGTTGATCGCGTCGATCTCGGTCTTGACGCCCTGCACGCGCTGAACCAGCGCGGCGGGCTCGGTGAGCAGGTCATTGAAGCACTGCTTGGCCTTGTCTGCCCGCGCCTGGTAACGCGTGATGGTGTCGATCAGTCGTTGGTAGTCCTGATCGGACAGGTAGTCGTGGTGCGGCTGATCAGGGTCGCAGTCCCAGTCAGCGCCGGTTATGTCGAACTCGCAGTCCAGGCAGTCGGCACAGCACCCTTGCGGGCCCGCGCAGGTGTCGAGATCCTGCGCGATACAACTCCACGCCTCGTCCAGGCACTCGACCACCTTGCCCTGCTTGATCGAGCACCGGACGCGCTCCACGAGGTGCTTGACCTGGTGCCGCATGTCCTGCACCTGCAGCGCGACGTCGCGGCGCTTGGTCCGGTAATCCTTGCGGGTGGCGTCGTAGGCGGTCTGCGCCGCCTCGAGATCCGGTGTTGTCGCGGCGTTGTACGCGGCTTGCTTCGCGATGCCGTCGGCCTTGCATTTCAGGCAGTCGATCAGATGCGGTTTGCACTCGCCTTCGTGACGGGATCTGCCGGCTTCTTCCTCCGGCGGCTCGTCGGCGTGCCCTGGCGCAGGGGTCGGATTCATGCCGCTGCTCCCTTCCTGTGAGCGCAGCATGCAGTCTTCGCGGCGGCTGTCACGGTACTGTCGCCGGAGCATCTCCGGCCGCGATGCGACGGTGCGGTGACGCCCCGGCGCGGACCATGGCCGCGTGGCTGGATATCGCGCACTCGCTGCGGCCGGGCGTAGCATTGTCGGCCTGCTCAACCTGCGCTTCGGCGAGATCATCCCGCCCGGCGGCCGGAAGCCCACCGCGGTGCTGGCCGGCACCGGGGATTTCGACAAGGTCAACAGCAGCCCGACGGCGATGATCCGCTACCCGGCCGTCTCGGTCTACTGCTACCGAGTCTGCGTAGACCGCGAGACCCGGCCCACCTGGTCGGCGGTCGCCAGCGTGGACGGGATTCCGCGCATCCCGTTGCGCATGCACTTCCTCCTCGCCGCCTGGGACACGGTGGTCGAGAGCGAGCTCGAGTGGCTGGGGCTGGCCGTGGAGGTGCTCGAGAGCGAGCCCATCCTCACTGGTCCGACGCTGCACACCACCGGAGACTGGGAAGATGGCGACGCGATCCAGGTCGTCGCCGACGACCTGGCACTGGACTCGATGAGCGAGGCCTTCCANNTCACCACCCAGTACCGGCTGTCCCTGCCGTACGTCGCGAAGGTGATCAAGATCACCGGCCGCCGCGAGCCCGCGGTCGAGGGCGTCGCGACGGTGGCCCGCGTGCTGGGCAGCGGTGTCGTGCCATGATCATCCAGACCGCAGCCGGATCCGCCGTCGTGACCCATCGTCTCGCCCTCGCCGTCGAGGTCTACGACGCCGTCACCAGCAGGCTCGCCGACGCGCCGGTCCGGGTCGGCCGCGAGGCGGCCGGCCACCTCACGGCCGGACCCGGGGAGCAGCTCCCCGATCCCGGCTGGCCCTGCCAGGACCTGGAACGATCCGGCAAGGCCCGGTTCAAGCTCCGCCGTGCGCCGCAGTTGCCCGCCGTGATCACGCTGCGGATCGACGATCCGGCCCGGCGCTTCGTACCGCGCCGGGTCTCGATCACCCTGTGGTCCGAAGTCGACACCGAGGCGGCCGATCAGCACCCGCCCGCCGGCGCCTACGTTCCGGTGAATTCACGTCTGCTGCGGATCTGGCTGGCTCCCGGCTCGGCCTATCCGCTGCCCCGCGGCGCGACCGCCATCCGCGGCCGGGTGCTCCGCGGCGCCGCCGGGGGAGTGCTGTCGCCGGATCACCCGGTGCGGTGGCCGCGGGTCACCGCGACCGGCCCCGGGAACGCGCTGGTCGGCTGGACGCACGGAGATGAGCGCGGGGAATTCCTGCTGCTGGTGACCAGCGCGGGAAACCTGCCGCCGCTGGCCGACGCGCAGTTCAGCGTGGATATCGACGTCGTCGGCCGGCCCTCCGCGCAGACGCCGCCGCCCGATCCCGCGGACCGCTGCGCCGATCTCGTCGCGGAGAACATACCGCGCTCGTCGGCCCCGCCTGCGGCCGGAGATCTCGACAACGACCTGCTGCGGGGCCGGGCTGTTCCGCCCGGCTACGCCGCCGGGAGCTCGCCGCGCCCGCACTGGACCGTGCAGGTCGGCAGCCTGAGCGGCACCGGCACCGACATTCCTTTCCCCGATTGAGCCGTGACCGAGGAGGTCCTGAATGGCTGAGTACCTGACTCCTGGCGTCTACGTCGAGGAGACGAGCTTCCGGGCCCGGTCCATCGAAGGCGTGCCGACCAGCACCTTCGGCCTGGCCGGGCTCACGGCCTACGGCCCGGTGCCCTACAAGCTGGCCCAGCCGCCCGTCGTGATGGTCCCCACGCCCGCGCTGGTCACAAGCTTCACCGAGTTCGAGCGGGCATTTGGCGGGCTGGACGCGGTCGGCGAGCTGGAGGACAGCACCAACTACCTGGCCCACGCGGCCCGGGCCTTCTTCAACAACGGCGGCCAGCGTCTGTACGTATCGAGGGTCTTCTCGTTCACCATGACTGCGGGCAACGCCCCCGCGATCGACCTGAGCAAGAACTTCGCCACGTTGCCGCTGGGCGCCAGCGGTGCCGGGCCGACCTGGCGGGCGCGCTGGCCGGGGCAGGCCGGGAACCAGATTCAGGTCAGCGCGAGCTTCCGGCGCAGCAAGAACGTGCTCATCGGCGGCGCGCTCACCGGGATCTTCCCAGGTGCCGCGGTGGAAACCGGCGACCCGAATACCCCGATTCCCGATAGGACGCCGCCGAACGCGGCGAACATAAGGATCGTCACCAGGAACGACGCGACCGGCCAGCTCGGCTATCTAGGCCCGAACGGAGCGTTCCAGGCGGTCGATCCGGCCAGGGCCGCCTACCACATCACCCTCGACGTCACGGTGACGATGGGAACGCGCATCGACGTGTACTCCGGGATGGAACTCAACGCGGCGCATCCGAGGGCCGTGACCCGGGTTATGGGCGCGGTGAACCCGACCGACGAGTTCTGCCTCATCTGGCTCGACACCTCCGTTCCGGCCGGCCAGCAGCCACTCACCGACGCGGCCGTACTCACCGCCCTGCTGTCGCTGAGCACCCCCACGTTCCTCAACGGCGGGACCGAGGGCGAACCGCTGACGCCGGACGCGCTGCGCGGGCAGCAGGCCTCGTCCGACGACGCTACGGTCGCCGCCACCGGCCTGGAGGCCCTGGGCGAGGTCGACGACGTGGCGATCGTCGCCACTCCGGACACCGTCCGGCTCGATCTGGCCAGCCAGCAGGAGGCCGCCAGCAACCTGATCGCGCACTGCGAGCAGCTGCGCTACCGGATCGCGATCGCCGATCCGCCGGCGGGCAGCTCGATCTCACAGGTGCGCCAGTTCCGCAGCCAGTTCGATACCGAGTATGCGGCGCTGTACTACCCGTGGATACGGATCATCGACCCGAGCGCCAAGCGGGATCCGGGCGCGCCGCCGGCCACGCTGGATCTGCCTCCTTCCGGTGCCACCGCGGGCATCTACGCCCGCAGCGACATCGAGCGCGGGGTCTTCAAGGCGCCGGCCAACGAGGTCGTGCAGGGCATCACGCAGTTCGTCAAGAACGTCACCTTCGAGCAGCAGGCGGTGCTCAACCCCGAGGGCATCAACGCGCTGCGCTTCTTCCCCGGGCGCAGCTACCGCGTGTGGGGCGCGCGGACGATGAGCTCGGATCCGGAATGGCGCTATGTCAACGTCCGGCGGCTTTTCATCTACCTGGAGCACTCGATCGACAAATCGACGCAGTGGGTGGTGTTCGAGCCGAACAACGAGCGGCTGTGGGCCTCGGTCCGGCAGACTATCGAGGACTTCCTGCTGGTCACCTGGCGTTCCGGCGCGCTGATGGGGACCAAGCCCGAGGAGGCGTTCTTCGTCCGGTGCGACCGGACCACGATGACCCAGAACGACCTGGACAACGGGCGCCTGATCTGCCTCATCGGCGTCGCGCCCACGTACCCGGCCGAGTTCGTGATCTTCCGCATTGGCCAGTGGACCGCCGATGCGCAGCAAAGCTGACCGGTACCGACAAGCGCGTGGAGGTAGGCCGTGGCAACGCGTCCGGACCCGTACGGGGCATTCAATTTCATGGTGAAACTCGGCGACGCCGGCGGTGAGGACCAGATCACTGGCGGCTTCTCTGACGTGAGCGGGCTCGGGAACGAGGTGAAGTATTCCGAGTACCGCAACGGCAACGACAAGGAGAACCACGTCCGCAAGGTCCCCAACACCAACACCACGGACGATGTCACGCTCAAACGCGGCGTGATCGGTGACCTGAGCCTGTTCACCTGGCTCAAGTCCACCCGCGAGGGCACCATTACCCCGCAGACCGTGACCATCACGCTGCTCGACGAGAGCCGCTCGCCGGTGTGCCGGTGGGTGCTGCTGTCCGCTCAGCCGAAGAAGTGGGTGGGGCCGACGCTGACCGCCAAGGGGGGTGGGGAGGTCGCCATGGAGGAACTCCACCTGGTCGCGGAGAGGATCGACTTCCAGTCGGCGTGACCACCCCGGGCCTGCGCCTCGGCGCCCCCGGTGTCTACCGGTCGGACTACCAGCGGATCTTCGGCGGGTACGAGGGAACAGGCGACGGGCCGGACCGGCTGCTGCCCTACGCCGTTGCGGCCTTCTTCGGCCAGGGCGCGAGCCGTGCCTACGTCGTGCGGGTGGCCCCGGCCGGTTCCGGCCCGGCCGACGAGGCAGCGGCGTGCGCCTGCTATCAGCTCGGCGCGCTGCAATTGGTGGCGGCGAACGAGGGGACGTGGGGCGGCGCACTGGACATCCAGCTTGACTACGCCACCGGGCCGTCGTTCGCCGTCCAGCGGGATGCCGAGGCGGAAGCCTCGCTGGTGATCCCGGCGGGCGCGGACCTGCCGGCCGGCTCGCTGCTGCGGCTGCGGGCCAGCGGCCTGGCCGCGGTGGGGGAGTTCCGGTGGGTGACCGGTCTGGCCCGGAACGCCGCCGGGCAGCCCCTGGTTATGGTGGAGCCACCGGTCGCCGCGGTCGCGGCCGGGACGGCGGTCGACGCCGACGTGGTGACCGCGGTGCTCAGCATCACCGACGGGGATCCGGACTTCGCGCGTTCGGAGCGGATCGACGGCCTGGGCCTGGACCCCGATCATCCCCGGTTCATCGGCGCCGTCATCGGCGACATCGCCGACGAGCCCGACGACGGGACCGGCAGTCATGAGTCGAGCCTGGTCCGCTTGGCCGGCAAGCTGACCGGCCGGGTGACACCCGACAGCCCGCTGCTGCCTCCGCTTTCCGGCATGCTGGTCCGGCCGGGCACGGACCGCTGGAACCAGATCGGCAGCCGGAGCTTCTTCGACGACGACCCAGCTGACTCCGACCCGCTGGACGAGCTGCCGCACCGGGGTGCCGACCAGATGGCACGGCAGGACGAGATCTGCCTGCTGTGCGTGCCCGACCTGCTCTGGGCGTGGCCGCCGGCCGCCGCGGCGGTGGACGTCGTGCCGGCCCCGGCGAGCGCCTGCTTCAAGCCGTGCCCGGCCGAGCCGGCCGGCACCGGCCGGCTCAGTTACGGCCAGGCGCCCGTGCTGGCTGCCCGGCTTGATCCCGGCGACCCGTCGCAGCTGCAGACGATAATCCAGCTGCAGTCACACATGGTGGCCCTCGCCGACCAGCACCAGCGGTTCGTGGCGCTGCTGGACGTTCCGCCCGGCCTGGCCCTGGGGGACATCGTGCGCTGGCGCGCGCATTTCGACAGCAGCTACGCCGCGGCCTACCATCCCTGGCTCGGCGTGTCCCGGCCCGGCGCGGCGCCCGGGACGGCCGGGACGGTGGTGCAGCTGCCGCCGAGCGCCTTCGCGGCGGGCGTGATCGCGGCCCGGGAGCTGCGCCTGGGCGTGGCCTGGGGCCCGGCGAACGAGATCGCGGCCGGCGCGGTCGCCGCGACCGGCTCCATCACCGACAGCGAGCACGACCGGCTCCACCTGCTCGGCATCAACGTCTACCGCCAGGAGCGCGACGGCTTCCGGCTGAGCGCGGCCCGTACCCTCAGCTCGCGTCCGGATTGCCGGCAGCTGAGCGTGCGCAGGCTGATGACCATGGTCGCGCTGACCCTGGACCGCCAAACGCAGTGGCTGGTCTTCGAGCCCAACACGGCGGACTTGCGGTCCAGACTCACCCACACGGTCACCGACTTCCTCCGCCAGCTGTTCCTGGCCGGCGCGCTCGCCGGGAACACCGAAGCCGAGTCGTTCTTCGTCCAGTGCGACGACCAGCTCAACCCGCGTCAGTCTCAGGAACTCGGCCGGCTGATCGCCGAGGTCGGGATCGCCCCGGCCAGCCCGCTGGAGTACCTGGTGCTGCGGATAACGCAGGACGCCGACGGAACCGTCAACGTGGGGGCCAGCAGTGGATGAGTTCGTGCAGTCCTTCCGGTTCGAGGTTCTGCTCACCCGCAGCGGCGCCGGGGCGGCGCCGGCGCCGCTGGGCAACGGCGGGTTCGCCGAGTGCGGCGGCCTTGAGCTCGAAGCTGACGTCAAGGAGTACCTTGAGGGCGGCTTCAACAACGGCGTGGTCCGCCGGGTCGGCCGGGTGAAGCTGCAGCCGCTGGTGCTCAAGCGCGGAATGCTCGTGCCGGACGGCGGTCAGTACATGGACACCGCGTTCTGGGACTGGCTGACGGCCATGGTCTCCGGAACCCTGCCGGTACTGCGGTGCGACGGCCACGTCAGGGTCAGCAACCTGGCCGGCGCCAAGAAGGTCGCGCACTGGAGCTTCATCCGGGGACTCCCTGTCAAGGTGACGGGGCCCGCGCTGAACGCCAAGACCGGCGAGATCGCGATCGAGGAACTGCACATCGCCCATGAGGGCCTGCGGCTGGAGGCCGCCCCATGATGCCCCCGCTCACCAAGGCCGTCATCTACAAGCTGAAGGCCGGCCAGCCGGCCGGCAAGGGCAAGACGCCGAACGTGAAGATCGACGGTGACCCGATCCCCGTGCAGTTCAACCCGACCTCACTGCGGATCCAGCGGCAGAACAACGTCGACGCCGGCGGCACCACGACCCTCACGCAGCACCGCCAGAACCCCTCGCAGCGGCCGGCCACCCTGACCCTGGACCTCGAGTTCGACACCGCCGAGGGCGACGACAACGGCCAGCCCCTGGATGTCCGGGTGCGTACCGGGCAGATCCGCCAGTTCGTCGAACCCGACCCGGCCAAGCCCGCCGACCCGCCGCCCCGGGTGCTCTTCTTGTGGGGAACGCTGAACTTCGCCGGCATCGTCACCCAGCTGACCGAGGACCTCGACTACTTCGGCAGCGACGGGATGGCGTTGCGCGCCAAGGTGAGCGTGACGATCACGGAGCAGAACCTCGCTTTCGAGGCGATGAAACAGGGCTCAGGCGCCCGTGACGCCGCCGGCTCGACTCCGCCCGGGGGCGCGCCGGCTGGGACCGGTCCCGGATCCGGCGGCACGTCCAACCCGGTGCTGGCGGCCTTGGCGCAGGCCGGGGAGAGCATCCAGCAGCTGCTCACCAGGCTGGACCAGGATCCCGCGGCCTGGCGCTCGGCGATGAACGGGCTCACCAGCCCGCTGTCGCTCCCCGCCGGCACGCAGGTGCAGCTCGCCGCGGCCGCGTCCGCAGCGGCCGGGATCGGCGTCTCGGCCGGGTTCGCCGCCGGAGCCTCGGCGGCGAACCCGGCCGGCGCGGCCGCGGCCTTCTCGGCCGGTGCCGATGTCGACGTTGTCGCCGCCGCGAATGCCTCCTCTTCCGCCGCTTCCTTCGCTGGCCTCCCGGCCCCCGTGGCTGCTGGATTTGCGCTGGCCGCCGGGGGCGGCGTGGAGGCCAGCTATAACGCGGTGGTCAGCACGCAGGTCAACGCCGCCGTCGGCTCGGCGCGTGCGTCCTTCGCGGTCCCGGACGCCAGCGCGACGCCGGCGGGCGTCACGGCGCTGGTCGATGCCCGGGCGGTCGGTTTCGGCCGGGGAATCCCGCTGTCCCGCCGCGCCGACAGCAACACGGTCACCGGGAGCAGCGCCGGGGGCCAGCTGGTGATCGGTGCCCGCGCGCAGGGCGCGGAGGTCTCGCTCCCCGCCTCACCCCTCACGCCGCCGTGGCAGTCTCCGGCGGCAACGCCCCGGTGACGACCGTTCGGGATCATTCCGTTATTCCTGGTCCGGATGAGGCCGGCACCGTGGAGGGAGGCGGGGCGCATGCCTGTGCACGTCGGGGAGCTGCACACCGAGGTGGTCCCGGCCGGCGGCCCGGGCGACCTGGGGCGGGAAGGCACGCGGGAGCCCGAGTGGGTGCAGCAGCAGCAGATGGCCGATGACCGCGCCCGAAGCCTTCGATGACTGAGGCACCGCTGGCCGCCGTCTCGCCGGTGTTCACCGTCGATGGCGACGTCGCGCACGATCTCGGCCGCGACTGCCTGCGGCTGGAGGTCGACGAAAGCGTCGAGGGACTGCGGACGATGCGAGCGCACTTCGTCGCGGTCGGCGCCGGCGCCACCGGCCCGCCGGGAAAGATGCTGCACCTCGACGGCGGCGAAATCGACTTCGGCCGGCCAATCCAGGTCAGCATCGGCCCGGGCGGGTCGCAGCGGACGGTCTTCGACGGCCTGGTCTCGGCGATCGAGGTCGTCTTCGGCGACGGCGAGCCCCCGCGGGTGCTGGTAATGGCCGAGGACGCCCTGATGAAGCTGCGGATGACCCGCCGGATGCGGAGCTACACGAACGTGACCGACGCCGACATCGCCGACGCCATCGCGCGCGACCACGGACTGCGGAGCGAAACGGCCGCGGACGGCCCGCGCTACGACGTCGTGCAGCAGCTCAACCAGAGCGACCTCGCCTTCCTGCGGGAAAGGGCCCGGCTGGTGCAGGCCGAGCTGTGGTGCACCGGCCAGACGCTGCACTTCACCTCGCGGCCCAACCGGGCCGGGACGAGCCTGACCCTGGTGCGGGGCAGCGACCTGCTCTCGGCCCGGCTGTGCGCCGATCTGGCCCATCAGCGCACCGAGGTCGCCATCACCGGCTACGACGCCTCGGCCAAGGACCTGATCGACGAACGGGCCGGGGCGGACGTCATCGACGCCGAGATCACCGGCGGCCGGACCGGGCCGCAAATCCTCGAGCGCGCGCTGGGCACCAGCACCAGCTACCGGGTGCGCGAGGTCTCGCTCACCCCGGATGAGGCGCGGGCGTGGGCGCGCGCGGAGATGCTCCGGCGCAGCAGGCGGTTCGTCATGGTCAGCGGGGTGACCCGGGGATCACCGGATATGGTCGTCGGCAGCCGGCTGAGCCTGGCCTCGGTGGGTAGTACCTTCGACGGCGACGGCTACTACGCCACCCGGGTGCTGCACACCTTCGACCACACGGCCGGCCTGCGCACGCATTTCGAGGCGGACCGGGCCACGCTCAACGAGGTCGCGTGATGGGGCTGCCCGAACCTCCCGATGGCTCGGCGCCGGGCTATTTCGGTCTCTACCCGGCTTTCGTCACCGATCTCGTGGACCAGGACCACCTCGGCCGGGTCGAGGTGAGGCTGCCGTGGCTGGGCACCGACGGCGACCGTGACGTGCGGGCCTGGGCGACGCTCTGCACCCCCTACGCCGATGGAGATCAGGGCCTGCAGATCCTGCCGGAGGTGGGCAGCCAGGTAGTGGTCGCCTTCGAGGCGGGCAACCTGCGCCGCCCCTACATTCTCGGCGCGGCGTGGAACGGCCGGGAAGGACTGCCCACCGCACCCGACTCCGCCAACAACCTCCGGCTGCTGCAGAGCCGCAGCGGCGCCCGGCTGGAGTTCGACGACTCGACCCCGCCCAAGGTGTCCATCACCATGCGGTCCGGGCACAAGGTGGTGCTCGATGACGCCGCCCAGCAGATCACCATCACCCATGCCGGCGGCTGCTCGGTCACGCTCACCACGACCGGCATCGAGATCAACGCCAACCTCTCGGTCGACGTGACCGCCCCGATGGTCAACGTGAACGCTCCGATGTCGACGTTCAGCGGCGTGGTGCACGCCCAGACGGTGATGGCGGACGCGTTCGTGATCTCGCCGGCCTACACGCCCGGCGTGGGGAACCTGCTGTGAACGATCACCCCTTTACATTCCGCTCGCCCTGGTACGTCAGGGAGCGGGAACATATCGGGGTGCGGGACGCCCGTGCGCTGCGGCCGGTCATCCAGAAGTACGACTCGCAGCGCTTCGTGCAAAAGGTGACCGACGATCCGCGGGACTCGCTCCGCTTTACCCGCGACGACTGGTGGTCCTACCCGGTGCCGGTGGCCTTCCCGGGGTCCGGATCCGGCCGGGCCCGGTTCGTCACCTTCCGGATGGTCAGGACCGGGCTCCGCAAGCTATACCAGCCCAATCACGACCGGTTCTACCTCGTGGTGGTCGAGTTGTTCTGTGACGAGCCGGGGCTGCCGCGGGCCGGGCCGCACCGCGACGTCATCGTCCGCCTCGCCATGCGCCGGCGCCACGTGTCGGTCTCCGGGGACAGGTCATCGACGCGGCGGCTGGCCAGAGAACTGATGCTGGACCTGCTGAAGCAGGAGCATGCCGACGCCCGCCTGGCGGCCAGGCCGGCTGCCGCCACCGCCGACCTGGCCGACTTGTGGTGGGCCGACCGGGCCGCGAAAGAGCGGTTCGCCGAGGACCACGCCGAGTTGCTGAACGCGGTCACCGCGCATGTCGACAGCCAGTCCTGGCTCGTCGATTCCATCACGGGCCGCGGCCGCTGGGCGGCACTGACCGAGCGGGCCCGGGCCGAGAAAGAGCAGACGTTCCCCATGTGGCGCGTGCCGGACCAGGCCGCTGCCTGCGCGGCCGCCAGGACGCGCTCGCTGTGGTTCGGCCTCGTGCCGACGTACTCGGCCGAGCATTGGCTCGACCCGGATCCGGCCGCACATCGCCGCCCGGTGCCCAAGCTCGACGACCACGCCATCTACGAGATCGCCTGCTCGGTAACCCAGCCTCCGGCCGCCGGGCAGGAGGACTGTCCGCCGAAGGTCTTCTGGTCCGTCCCGACCGAGCCGTTCCGGCTGGCAGCGGCGTATGACCCCGACGGGACCAAGAACCGCAGGGTGTCGATCACGGTACCGGATTTCCGGGCGCTGGCCGCCCGGGCCGGGCAGCCAGCGAGCCCGGGCGGCCTGGCGATCAGCACGCCACCCGGCTCGCAGATGAAGTTCAATCCGTTCGGCGGCGTCCCGGCCCCCGGCTCCGGGTCCATGGGCAACGGGGGCGTGTGCACGTTCGCCTTCGAACTGTTCTTCATCGTCGCCCTGTTCCTCTTCCTGATGTTCCTGCCGATCGTCGTGTTCGTCTTCCAGCTGTGGTGGATGCTCGCGCTGCGGTTCTGCTTCCCGCGTCCCGACGCGCAGTTCAAGGCGCTATCGACCTTCTTCAACGGGACCCATGCCAACCTGCTCGCCGACTTGAAGGCCGACGCGGCGGCAGGGCCGGCGCTCGACGACATCCTGGGCGTCACGGCGCCGCCCGGCTCCGCACCCGTGATCGCCGCCAGCCTGGCCGCCCGCCCGGACTTCATCGCGCACCCCGACCTCACCGTGGACCTGGTCGCCGCGGCCGACCCGTCGAAGATGCAGGCCCCGGTCCCGCCGCCCCCCGCGAGTAAGCCCGGCGACCCGCTGTGCCCGAGGCCAGGATGATTCCTGCGCGCACCGCGGTACGACCGTGGGACGAGCAGCTACCCGGGGCCTACGAGCCGACCGCCGTCTCACCGCGGGTCCGGCGTGGTCCAGGTCCGCTGGCGCACGCCCTGGCGGCGTGGGCCATCCAGCCGAAGCTCAGGATCGACGAGCCCGGGGATGCATTCGAGCAGGAGGCCGACGCGCGTGCCGAGCAGGTGATGAGTTCTCCGCCTGCCAGCGGGACAGCTGATTCGTGCTGCTCGGGCTGTGCCAGCGGCACCGGCTGCTCTGACAGCGTGCAGCGGCTGGCCACTGCGGTTGGATCGCCGTCGCGCGGGACGGTGCTCAGCCCGGAGGCGGAATCACGAATACGGTCCGGAACGCCGCCCGGCCAGCCGCTTCCCGGCCCGGCCCGCGCGTTCTTCGAGGCGCGGCTCAACCACGATCTCGGCCACGTGCGGCTGCACAGCGACCCGGATTCCGCGCGGTTCAGCGACGGCCTGCAGGCGCACGCATTCACCTACGGGTCTCATATCTGGCTTGGTTCTGGCCAGCGGCCCGAACCGTCGCGCGTGCTCGCCCACGAGCTGACTCACGTCTTGCAGCAGACTGGCGGACGCGGCGCGACGCCAGAGGTTCAGCGCGACGCCGCGGCGTTCGACCCGAGCAAAACGGGAATCTGGGAGTTCCTGGGGGGCCACCGGGAATGGAAGGCGTACCTGGCGACGGTCGGCGCGGCACCCGGTGCCGCGAACGCACTGGCCAAAGACATCGCGGCAACTAACGCTGTCCCGCAGACCGACGACGAGCATGACGCGCTCGAAGAGCGGGTGCGCACGCTGATCCGGCTCAAGGCCGTAGCGCTGGTCGGCCAGCATCGCGACGAACTCGAGAAACGGAAGGCGGAGTTTCAGGCGATGCTTACCGGACCGCCGGCGACAAGCACCGCTGGCGATGATCAGGCCAGGTCGCGCATGGCCGACACGGCTAACGCCATGCGCAGCGCCGCCCGGATGGTCATGCGGCTCAACGACGAAAAGAGCATGCTGAAAGACTTGCGCACGGATATTTCCAACGCCGTCCGCGTCAATGCCGGCGCCGACACGATCGAAGATGAATATCAGACCCTGTGGAACGACGCCCAGCCGGACTCATCACCCGAGATCATGCACAGGATGCTTGTCTACCGCGCCTGGATGGACGGAAAATCGTTCTGGGGCGCCAAGAAGTCGGTCTTGCTTGAAGCCCGCAATGAACTGAGCGGAATCCGCCGTCGTCAGATCGACGGCATCGATGTAGCCCTCACAGTCGTCTACGACGCCTTTCCGACACTGGCCGATCTGTCAGCCAGCGAGGTCCTCACCGGAACAGAGCCGGGCCGCTCCGGCCGCAATATGCTGCTCGGCGCCGGCCTGATGACCCTATCGCTGACGGGCACCAACACCTTGACCGGGGTGCTCGGCACATACCTGATGGACGACGCGCTCAAAGGTTCAGTTCCGCCGGATGACGAGAGGCTGATCGTGCGAATCGGGGAATCGTTTGATCGCCTCCTGGAGCGCACAGACGACGCCATCGTCAAGGTTGGCTCCGCTGACATCAACGAGTTCGACCTACCCGGGGCGGTAGCCGCCGCGCGCGCCGCTCTCCCGATGCCCCTGCAAGCCGAAGTCGATCGCCTCGTCCGCGAGCACGAGGCGCGCAAGTTCGCATGGGAAATGGTGCTCGCGCTCGGGCTGGCGGTGCTCACCGGGCTCACCGGCGGCGCCGCCGCGATCGGCGCGACCGCATGGGCCGCCGCGGGGGGCCTGGCCATCGGGGGCATCGGCGTCGCTCAGCTCGGCTCTCAGCTGGGGGACATGCTTGACCGCCGGACCCTCGCCCTCGCCTCCACCAGCCCGGACCAGACGCTGCTCGGCGTCTCGGCACCCAGCAACTTCGAGTGGGCCATGTTCGGCGTGAGCGCGGTGCTAACCGCGGTCGATCTGGCCGCGGTCACCCGTGAAATCGCCGCGCTGAAACCGCGCTTCAACGAAGAGCCGCATCTGCCGCGGGCCAGAGCCGAGCCGCTCCCGCCCGGTGCTCCCGAGGCCGCCAGTGCTCCCCGGGCGGCCGGTGCTCCCGAGGCCGGCAGTGCTCCCCGGGCGGCCGGTGCTCCCGAGGCCGCCGGAGCGCCCGGCGCTCCGCACCCGGGAACGACCGCGGCGGACGTGGCCGCGGGACCGGGCATCGTGCGTACCCAGGACGCCGCCGAGATGCGCATCCTCGAGGCTGGTCGTGGCGAGACTCCTCCGTCGCTTGAGCAGCTCGACGCCGAGCTCTCCCTCGTGGAGGAGACACCGCCCGCCAGGCTAAAGGGCGATCCGGAGTACGCGGAGGAAGTCGCGCTCCCCAATGAGCACACCTGGAAACGGCGGCCCGACGGCAGCTGGTGCCGTTTCTCCAAGAGCAACGTGTGCGTCCTGCCGCGCGCCAAGCGCGCGTCGGCGCTGGTACGCGAGCGCGCGACCACCGAAGCCGACCTCGACGCCTTCGTCCGCCGGACGCAGCCGGATCTGCGCAACCCCCCGCCGGGGATGGTGGTGCAAGACGACGCGGCGATGTGGGAGCTCTACATTGAGTATTACAACGAACGCATAACCTCAACCCGTAACGACTTTCGCTCGGCCGGCGCGACCGAGCGCGAGCTGCCGCTCGACTTCGACAAGTTCCGCCAGCGGTATACGGACAATCCGGAGCTCATTGCCGCGCTGCGCGGGCGGCTCGCCCAAAGTGCCACGGGAAGACTAATCGAGGATATCACCAGCGGAAAGGCCGCTGGTAATCTCGGGCTCAGCAAAGTGGAAGATCCTATCCCGGAGGAAATGCTGTACCCCGACTTTGTCTGGCGCGGCCAGAGCGGCTATACCGCGGTATCAAGTAAATCACGGGACTTCCGCGGTATGGCTCTCGAAGACATCCGGAAGCAAGTCATCGAAGATATCGATGAAGCTCTCAGGAAGTATTATGGCGTGCGGTACGTCCGCAGGCGCGGAATCCCGCAATTCGGCAGCGCAATCGACATTGACGAAGTCATCCTCAACTACGACCCCCGGTATATCACCGACAGTACCCGTGAGTTCATCAAGAACGCTGTACCGGAATATGGCCGTGAGGGGATCCAGGTAGGTTTCTTCGACTTCAAGCCGGAGTAGTCTGCCCGCGCGACCTGATCTCGCGGCGCTGGCGGTGTCGGCTGAGCGGTCCGCGACGGGGCGGTGACGCGGCCTGCGCACCATGTGAGCCATGGCCGATGTCGTCGAGCAGTGGCTCGGTACCGGGTTGCGGTTCCCGGTCCAGCCGGTCAACGGGGTGCTGGGCTACCTGTCAGGGATGGAACTGATCCGCCAGTCGGTCGAGACCATCCTGGATACCGAACCGGGCGAGCGGATCATGCTCCCGGCCTTCGGGTGCGGCCTGCGCCGCTATCTCATGGAGCCGAACACCCTCAGCACCCGCACCGCGATGCGCGAGGACATCGCCGCCGCGCTCGCCACCTGGGAGCCGCGTATCCGCGTGTCTAACGTGACGGTGACGGCTGGTGAGGATCCTTCGTTGGTGTGGATCGAGATTTCCTACGTCCGCCTGGCCGACCTGCGACCGGACAACCTGGTCTACCCGTTCTACCTGAGGTAGCGCTGCCATGGCACTGATCAGCCCGATCCTGGACAACCGCAGCTATGAGCAGCTGCGGGACGAGCTGGTCAAGCGGATCGCCGTCTACGCGCCCGAGTGGACCGACCACAACGAGAGCGACCCTGGTATCGCGCTGCTGGAGCTGTTCGCCTACCTCAGCGAGTCGGTCCGCTTCCAGTTCAACCAGATCCCGGAGACCACCAGGCTGGAGTTCCTCCGCCTGCTCGGCGTCCAGGCCAGGATCGCCGCTATCGCCCAGGTGATGCTCGCGGTCAGCACCGAACTCGCCGACGGGGTGCAGATCCTCAAGGGGAGCGAGGCTAAGGCCGGCCCGGTTTCGTTCGAGACCTCCGACGAGGTCTACGCCTGGCCGCTGGACTCGGTCGCGGCCGGCAAGCAAGCCGTGCCCCTGCCGTCCTCCCAGGCCGACCGTGACCGGCGCGACGACGCCCTGGCGCGGCTGGGGCTCAGCCCGTCCGCCGCCGCCACCTTCTACAACACCGTCGAGGTGCCCGCCGCCCCGCTCGCCGCGGACGCGGTTCCGCTCGACGTGAGCACGACCATCGATCAGGCGCTGTGGATCGCGCTGCTCGGCAAGCCCGCCACCGACTGGGCGAAGCTCGCCGGACAGACGCTGTTCGTCGGCGTCGGGTTCGATGAGACGGTACCGGTCCCCTTCGATCTCCAGCAGATAGGGCCGAACGGAGCCGGGCCCTACGCGGCCGCGAACCTCGGCGCGGCCCCTCCGGCGATGCTCTGGGAGATCTGGAACGGGCCCCCGTCGGCGGTCCGCAATGCATCGTTGCTGACCACCCTCGACGTCCTGTCCGACACGACCGGCGGCCTGATGCACAGCGGCGTGGTCAAGGTGCGGCTGCCCAAGGCCGTGCCGTTGATCGACCCGGGCCAGCCGCCCGCCGGCGATAAGGACAACCCGCCGCCGCTGGCGGACCAGAAGAAGGCCGCGGCCGTGGTCGGCTGGCTGAAGGCCAGCCGACCGGAGGGGGAGATCAACGCGATCCACCGGGTGAACTGGGTCGGCCTGAACGCCGTCGGGGCCGAGCAGGCGCGCACGGCGAGTGCCCCTGAGCTGCTCGGGACCGGAACCGGTGACGCCGGCCAGCAGTACGCCCTGACCAGGCAACTGGTGCTGCCGGATACCGTCCACCTCCAGGTCGAAGGCGTCGAAGGCTGGCAAGACTGGACCGAGGTCGGCTCGTTCGTCCGCGGCCAGGCGGATGACCTGTATTTCAGCGTCGACTACAGCTCAGGGACCGTGCAGTTCGGTGCCGGCCGGCTGCCGCAGATCGGCGAGCGCATCCGGGTGCTCAGCTACCGGTACGGCGGCGGCGCGGCGGGCAACGTGGCGGCCGGGTCGGTCACCGCGATCACCGGCGCGGGCGCGGTGAAGGTCGCCAACCCGATGCCCGCCGTCGGCGGTGCCGATCCCGCGACGCTGACCGACGCGATGCGGCAGATCCCGGCCGACGTCCACCGCCGTGACCGCGCCGTGATCGCCGACGACTTCCGCGACCTCGCGCTGCAGGTCGGCGGGGTCAAGCGGGTGGAGCCGCTGCCGCTGCTCCACCCGGATACCCCGGACGTCGAGGCGGCCGGCGTGATCTCCGTGGTCGTGTTCCCCGCCGAGGACCTGCGCGACCCGGCCGCACCGCTGCCCGACCACGCGCTGCTGCGCCAGGTCGCGCGTTACCTCGACGACCGGCGGCTGGTGACGACGGAGCTGTACGTGATCCCGCCGACCTACAAGCCGGTATCGATCTCGGTGGGGGTCCAGGTCCGGGACGGCTACCAGGTAGACGCCATCCGCCGCTGGGTGGAGCTGATCCTCAGGCAGTACCTCGCCCCGCTGCCGCCGTACGGGCCGGACGGCGGCGGCTGGCCGCTCGGCCGGGCCGTGCGCCGCGCCGAACTCGAGGCGGTGGCGGTTCAGGTCGAGGGCGTCGAGTACCTGGTGGGACTGCAGCTCGCCGAGCCGGCCGCGGCCGCGCCGACCAAGCTGGTGACCTTGCAGCGGTGGGAGGTCCCCCGGGTCGTCGAGCTCACGGTGGTCGCGGGGGCACCGCTGCCGCCCGGCGTCCCGGTCCAGTCCGCGCCGCCGGCGACCACGCCGGTGCCGCTGCCGCCGGATGTGTGCTCATGAACGGCGACCGCGGCTACAGCCTGCTCGTGCAACCGGACCAGTGGGCGCGATGCGCGCATTCGGGCACGGCGCTGCTGGCCGGTGGCGGTGTCGAGCTGACCTGGTCCGACGATACCGCCGAGTCCGGCACGGGCTGCCCGGCCGGCGCCGTGCCCGCGCTCACGCCAAGCGGGCTCGCCTTCGACCAGCACTGCCAGGCCTACCGGTCCCGGCCGGAGGCCGGCCTGGTGCAGGTGTACGCCTGGAACGCTCCCGCCGCGGCGGCCCCGGGCCCCGCTGGCCTGCGCCATCCGCTCGGCCTGGCCATCGACCGCCAGCAGCGCCTTTACATCTGCGAGGCAGCCACCGGCCTGGTGCACGTCATCGACCTGCCCGGCGCGCGGCTGCTCACCAAGATCGCGGTGGGCCACGGCCACCCGGTGGACGCCGCCCCGGACTGCGGGCGGGTCATCGTGCTGCGGCGCGAACCCCACGGACTGTGTTATCTCGACGGTCGCCGGGGCCCGCGTCCCGGCCCGGAGCTCACCCCTCCGCGCTGTTACCCGCCCATGGAGCCGATCCGCATCTGCGCCGGGCCGTACGTGCTGTGGCGCCAGCGCGGTGGCCAGGATGCGTTCGTCGCCCGGCCGGACGGAACCATCGTGACCGAGGTGCCCGCCGCCTCCGACATCACGGTGCCCCCCGACGGCACGCTCGTCGTGGCCCGCGGGCCGGGCCGCAGCTTCCGCCGTTTCAGCCCCGGCTCCGGCGGCTGGACCGAGCTCGAGCCGCTGGCCGCGCCGGGCTTCGACGGCGGGGCGATCGCGGTCGCGCCGAACGGGCGGATCGTCTTCACCACCGCGGCCGGCATCGGCCGGACGGCAGGCTCGTCGGCCGTCCATGTCAGCACCGGCACGGTGGTGAGCTATCGGTTCGACAGCGGGCAGTACCGCACCCGCTGGGGGCGCGTGTTTCTCGACGCCTGCCAGCCAGCCGGCACGGCGGTCACCATCCGGTTCCTGACCAGCGATTCCGATGAGGTGCCCGACCCGCTGCCGACTGCTCCGCCGGATCGTGGCGGGAGGCCGGTGCCGAACCCGGAAGCGACCCCGCCGCTGCCGTCGGCGATGGCGCTCGCCGCCGCGGGCGAGCCGATGCGGCTGTTCCGCAGGCCCGACGGGCGTGAGCAGCCGTGGCTGCAGATCGCCCAGGACGATCCTTACCCGACCTACGAGACCACCGCGCAGGCGATGCCCGGCCGCTACCTGTGGCTGGAACTGACCCTGGCCGGCACGGTGCAGGTGTCGCCGCGGGTCCGCGCCATCCGAATCGAGCGTCCAGGCCATCCGCTGTTGCGGGCGCTGCCGAAGGCGTGGTCGCGCGACGACGATCAAGCCGACTTCCTGCAGCGGTTTCTCGGCGCCCCCGAAGGCGTGCTGTACGAATTCCAGTTGCGCGCGGCCGCCCGCGCGATCCTGGTAGACCCGCAGAGCGCCCCGCAGGAGGCGCTTTCCTGGCTGGCCGGCTTCGCCGGGCTGGCGCTGGACCGTCGCTGGAGCGAGCAGGCCAGGCGCACCCTGGTGGCCGAGGCGTACCCGCTGTTCCGCCGCCGCGGTACCCAGGCGGCGCTGACCAGGATCGTCGCGATCTACCTGGGTTTCCCGCCGGTGATCATCGAGCAGTGGCGGCTGCGCGGCCTCGGCGGAACGGTCCTCGGTCTCGTCCCGGAAGGGCCGCAGGCGCCCGACGTCGGCGGGGGAGCCCGCCAGACCGGAACGCTCGGGCGGTTCATGGTGGGGGGCCAGTCCGCCGGACAGGACTCCTACCGGCGCACGGCGCACCGTTTCTGCATGCTGATCCCTCGCGGCCTCAACCAGGAGCAGCGCGAGGTGGTCGCCTCGATCCTCGACCAGCACCGGCCCGCGCACACCGTCTATCAGATGGTGGAGCTCGATCCGGGAATGCGCGTCGGCGATCAGCTGCGCGTCTCGCTGACCTCCTTCGTCGGGCCGGGTACGCCACGGCCTCCCAGGCCGGTGGGCCGCGGCGGGATCGGCGGCGTGCTGGGCCGGCCCGTGGTGGGCGCTCGGCTGGACGGCACCGCCGCCGTGGGGGAGGTGCGGGTCGGATGACGACGCTGTCCATCGCCCGGCTGACCGCGACCGTGCCCGAGGTGCCCAGTGAGCCCGGTCTGAGGCCGCGGCTGGAGGCCATCCTGGCCGGTGCCACCGCCCGGCGGCTCGACCAGGCACTGGAAGCCCGGCCGCTGCCCGAGGGCCACTGGTTCGTGCGCCGCTTGACAGTGCGGCTGCCGCTCGACCTCAGGCGCGCCGATCCCGGTCTCGAGCAGCAGTGGGCCGACGCGGTCACCGCCGCCCTGCACGAGGCCACGGCGACCGGGCAGGCGGTGCACTACGGCTCGGACTGCGACGCGCTGGCCGATCTGGTGGCATGCGCGGCGGTGGGCCGTTTCGACCACGAGTGGGCATGGCGGCAACTCGGGCTGATCGATGAGCTGGCCTCCGGGTCGGCTGGCCGGGCGGCGCTCACCGCCCTGGGACAGCACCCGGAGTTCGCCCTGGCGGCGATGACCGCCGCGGTCTGCCGGGCGGGGGTCGCCGCCGTTCACCGGCTGTTCGGCGCATTGGGCTGGCGAGATCTGGCCGGGCTGGTCTACCAGGTGCACTGCGGCCGGCCGGCCCCGGCATGGCTCGCGGCCAGTGACTCCGCCGGCCCTGACGCGGCGGCCTGCCTGCCGGAGCCGGGCTGCCCTGGTGCGGCGGCATCCGGATTGGCCGCCCGCCTCGGCCGCGTCGTCGGCGGCGAGCTGGCACGGTGCTTCCGCCAGTCCCGCCTCCGGCCCGATCCTGCCACCGTGCTGGCGTGGGCCGTGCTAGCCGCCGCGGCGTCCGATCCGGGGCTGCTGATGCTGCCCGCCGCGGAATCAGCGGTGATGCAGCTGGCGGCGGTCCTGCTGCCGGGCAATGTCCGGGCCGGTTCGGCCAGCGGCCGCATCGATCGCCCGGGCGCGGCGCGCCCTCCCTCGGCCATCGCCGCCCCGACCGCCCCCGACGAGGCCGCCGCCGGCCAAGCCGCCCCCGACGAGGCCACCGCCGGCCAGGCCACGGCCGGGACCGGTACGCACGCAGCGGCCTCCGTGGAGCCTGGCGTTCCCGCTGAGGACCGGCCCGGCTGGCCAAGCGAATGGGCCGGCCTGCTGCACCTCTTCCGGACCGCCGCCGAGGCGGGCATCCCGGCCGCCGTCCTGGCCGACGATGCGCTCTCGGCCCGGCCATTGGGCTGGGTACTGTATGCCATCGCGGGCCAACTCGTGTCGGGAGCGCCGGACGATCCGGCGCTGCTCGCGTTCGCCGGGCTGCTGCCTGACGACGAGCCGCCCACGCAGACCTGGCCGCCGGCCGGACCACGGGAACTGAACAGCATCGCCCGGTGCGCGCACCGCTGGCTGACGGTCACCGCGCAGCGGCTGACGGGCGACGGCGAGGCCACCGCGGAGACGACGGAGTGCCTGCTGCACCGGCGCGGAACCATATTCGCCGAGCGTGGCTGGATCGAGATCGAAATGTCCCTGGACACGGTGAATATCGCCATCCGCCGGGCCGGCCTGGACATCGACCCGGGCTGGATCGGATGGCTGGGATCGGTGCTGAGGTTCCGCTATGTCTGAAGGATGCGCGCCGTCCCGGGCCTGGACGCCAGAGCGCGGTCCGGTACCGGACGAAACGGCCAGCAGGGCGCTGACCGCCCGGGCGGGGCAGTGGGCGCTGCGCATCGCCGACCTGCTGGCGGCGCGGTTCCCGGCCGACTCCCGGGCGGATGGGGACATCACCTTCCTCAAGAACTGGGCCAGCGACCTGGAGCCCCCGCCCGTCCCCGCGCCCGAGCTGCTGGCCCGGCTTGGTGCCAGGTACCGGCTGAGCCGGGACGAGGAGGAGCTGGTACTGCTGGCGGGCCTGCCCGAGGAGCACGAAGGACTGGCGAGCACGCTGCGCACCCTGCATCCGCACGGCGAGCCGCGGGTGACCATGGGACTCGCCGCGCTGCTGCTTGGCGCGCTGACCAGCGACCGGTCGGCGATCCGGCGGCTGCTCAGCGAGGGGGTGGCGATCCGTGCCGGGCTGATCCGGCTGACCGGGCCCGGCGTGCTGTTCGAGCGTTCTCTGGTATGCGCCGACAGCCTGTGGGACGCCCTGCACGGCCACGACGCCTGGCCGGCCGCGGTCGAGCGGGTCCAGCCGGGCGAGGCGCCGCCGGGGCTGGAAGGCTGGCTCGACCTGACGCCGGCCCGGAACGCGGTCGCGGTCCTGCGGTCCGGCGCCCCGAGCACCCTCCTCGTCAGCTGCCCGGACGAAATCGTCGGGCTGGGCCGGTGCGCGGCGCTCGCGCAGGCCGCCGGCGTCCCGCTCGCCGCCGGCCTGGTCGCGGGCGGGGACCGTCCGGGGATCGCCCTGCTCGCCGCGCACGCCGCCGTCCGGGGCGCCGTCCCGGTACTGGTGATCGAGAACCCGGCCATCGGGGAGACGCCGGCGTCGCCGCTGCTCGCTCTCGGCGACGTATCCGGGCCGGTCCTCGTGGTCACCTCCAGGCCGCTGCGCACGGGCGCCGACCGGCCGCTGCTGGGCGTGCCGGCCGGGCCGGTCGGCACCCCCGGCCACCGGGCGGCGTGGCGACAGGCGCTGCCGCACCTGGCCGAGCACGCGCCGGCCCTGGCCGCGCGGCATCCGCTGGATCCAGCGCACACGGTGGCCATCGCTGCCGACGCCCGGGCACTGCCCGCCCGCGCGCCCGGCGCGATCGGCCTGGCGGAAGTCTCCGGCCTGATCCGGGCGCGGGCCGCCCTGGACCTGCCGGCCGGTGTCCAGCTGATCACCCCGGACGTGACCTGGGACCGGCTGGTGATGCCGGAGGAGGCCGGTTTCCAGTTGCGCGACGCGGTGGCGCGCCTGGAGCACCAGTCGCAGGTGCTTGACGACTGGGGCATGCGCGAACATGCCCGGGCATCACGCGGGGCGAGGCTGATGTTCAGCGGCCCGCCGGGCACCGGCAAGTCGCTGGCGGCCGAGGCGGTGGCGACGGCGGCCGGGACCGACCTGCTGACAGTCGATCTATCCAGGCTGGTGTCGAAGTGGATCGGCGAGACCGAGAAGAACCTGGCCGCGGCGTTCGATACGGCCGAGCGTACCCAGGCGGTGCTGTTCCTGGACGAGGCTGACGGGCTGTTCGGCTCCAGGACCGAGATCAGTGACGCGCATGACCGCTACGCCAACCTGGAGACGGCGTACCTGCTCCAGCGGCTGGATCAGTTTGACGGGCTGACCGTGCTGGCCACCAACCTGAGCCACAACGTCGACCCGGCGTTCGTCCGGCGCATGGATTTCGTCGTCGAGTTCCAGCTGCCTGACGTCCGGGGCCGCCAGGACCTGTGGTCGCTGCACCTGCCGCCCGCCGCGGTCGCCGACGACGTGGACACAGACACGCTGGCACGGTTCTACCCCATCCCCGGCGGCTGGATAAGGAACGCCGCCGTGGCCGCCGCGTTCCTCGCGGCCGGAGCCCATGGCCAGATCGGGCAGCGGCACCTGGTCACGGCGATCCGCCGCGAGTACTCGAAATCCGCGTTGCCCTTCCCTGGAGAGCCCCCGAGGAGATCACCATGACAAGCCAGACGGATGCTCCCGCCGAACCGTGCACCTGTGATTCGTGCAGTGCCACTGACCTGCCGGTGAACCCGTTCCTGGCGTTGCGGGTCGCCTACGGGATGCTGCTGGGCGAGGACGATTTCCGCACGCTGATGGGCAACCCGCGCGGCAAGCAGATGCTGCACAACGCGTGGCTGCACGGCTGCGGCGTGGTCTGGGGCTACCGCACCTGCGTCGAGGGCGTCTGGACGCTGAAGGTGTCGCCAGGCCTAGCCGTGGACGGGCTGGGCCGGGAACTGCTCGCGGACACCAGCTGGTGCCTGAACCTACGTGAGTGGCTGAAGAAGCAGCCGGACGCCCTCGACCAGGACTGCAGGACCCAGACCGTGCATGCCTGCCTGGTCGCGCAGTACGAGTGCTGCCCGAGCACGCCGGTGCCCACGCTCGCCGACCCCTGCGACATCACCCGCAAGCATGACGACTACTCGCGGGTCGTAGAGGGCGTCCGGCTGGAGTTGCGGCTGGGCCGCTGCCCACCCCCTCGTACGCCCCTCCACCGTGTTCGCGTGCTGCTTGGCCTCGACCGCCCCGGCGACGACGATCCGGCAGGCGATGATGCGGACGCGGCGCTGCGCGGCGTCCTCGGAAAGCGCCCCGACGAGCGGCCGCAGGCGCTGATCCGCGAATTTCGCCGTCTGGCCAGCGCAGACGCCGCAGACTTCGCACCCGCCTGCCAGCCGGGGGAGAGCTGGCCCACCCTGTTCCCGGTGCTGGACGCAGGCTCGGCCGTGGTGCTGGCCCGGGTGGAAATCGACGTGCGAGACCGGGATGGATGCAGCGAGATCACCGATGTCCGCCCCGACTGCACCGTGCGCACCACGCTGTTGCCGACCACCGCCATCCAGGAGCTGGCCTGCGCTGTGACGCCGGCCCGGCTGATCCAGGCCGCCGCCGGAGATACCGGCGGGCCGCGCGTGGTCCCCGAATCGGTCCAGTGGGGCGGGGACGGCACCACGCTGCAGTTCGCGGTGACGGCACCCGTGGTACCTGGCTCGGTGTCGCGGCGGGCCGTGCGACTGACGTCACTGGCCGAGCGCGGCTGGGTGGAGGAAGAGATCTACTCGGTGAGCTACGACGATGCCGCATTGCTTGTCACGGTGACCCTGGCCGCACCGCCAAGCCATGAGCGTGTCCGGCTCATCGTGCACGGCACGGGGGGAGCCCCGGTATTCGGCCGGGATCCGGCGGCACCGCTCGCAGGCCTGGTGGGCGGTCCGCCCAGCGACGCGAACGACGGTCACGACGCGGTGCTGACCCTGCGCTATTCCGCGGCGGAGGTGACGGGCTGATGGCCTCGGCGAACGGCCCGCAGCTGTCTGCGGATTCCGGCGGAACGCCGGCAACGCTGGGAGGCGGCATCAGCCGGCTCAGTCCCAGTGACGGATTGTTCCTGCGCGCCCAGCACCTCTCCGCCATGGAGGATTATGCGCTGGAACTCGCCCGGTCGATCGCGGTGGCGGCCGGAACTGGCGTGGTGTACGGATACCGCGTCTGGATCGACGGCGCGGCCACCCTCAAGGTCGACGCGGGGCTCGCGATCGGGCCGGACGGGCGGCCTCTGCGGTCCTCGCAGGTGGCCGAGCTCGACCTCTCGGATCGCGCCATCGGGGAGGACAGGTTCTTCGTCGTCGAGGTGACACCGGCGAGCTGGGACTACGGTCAGGAGAACGTCTACGGGAACCTGTGCGACGACCCTTGCTCCAACGGAACGGCCATACATCCGTACCGGGCCGAGGGCATCGAGGTCAGCCTGCGTCCCGATGTCATGCCGGGCCTTTCCGCCCAGCCCGACTCCCGGAAGCGGAACTGGCTGGCCAGCGCCTATTACGAGCGCGAACGCGAGCGCGGGGAACCGTGGCTGGTGCCGGGGATGCCCGGGGTGCCGATCACTGGCATTGCCGCCGATGACTTCACCACCGCGACGCCGGCGCCCGATGGGACCGCCGTGCCGCTCGCGGCGCTGCTCAAGCTGGGCGACAACTGGCTGGTCGACCTGTGGATCGCCCGCAGGGACATGGGCGACCCCGCTCCCCGCCGTGCCTGGCAGGCACGGCTGGCGATGCGCCCATGGGACATCTTCATCGCCCAGGTGCTCCAGTTCCAGGCGCAGCTCACCGACCTTTACCTGGCCAGCCTGGCCGGGCCGGCCAAGACGGCCGCGACCGAGGCGCTCACGCAGACCATTGACTCGATCCGCGACCAGTTCGACCAGATGCGGATAAAGCCTCGGTGGCTGGGCGCGGGCATCGCTGCGCTCGAGGAAGTGGTCCCCCGGCTGGAGGAAGCCGTCCCCGGGGTCGCGGAGCTGGCCTCGTCGGGGTTGCTCCACCTGGGTTTCGCCGAACTGCCGCCGGCCGGCTACCTGCCGCGTCCCTCGAAGGAGGCCATCACGGAGTACGCGGCGCGGCTGTTCGGACCCGGCGTGGACGTGCGGATCTGCCGTTGCCGGGCTGATCATGCCGTGCGCGCGGTCGAGCGCGCCCAGCACCTTGACCGGATCCCGCTCGACCCGCGCGCGGAACGCGCCAGGCCGTCCGTTGACCTGCTCGTCCCGGACCAGCTTGCCGACCTGGCCCCTCTGTACGTGCGGTCCTATCCCTGGCTGGCCTTCGCCCGCAGGACCGAGCAGGTCTGCGGCACCGGGCGCACGGTCGACGAGGTGGCGGTCTATGTCGTCGAGGCGGCGGACCGCTCCGCCGAGAGGATAGCCGATGATATCGTCACGGACGGCTACCCGCCGGATTCCGGTCGTCTCCCCGAGAACCTGACATATCCCGCCGGTACCTATGCGGTGCCGACACCGAACAACATCTACAGCGCGGTGGCCAGCGCGATTCAGGGTCACCGGGTGATCGGCATCGGGCTGGCATCGGCCGAAGACCGCCAGCCGCTCGCGGCGGTGCGGACGGCCCTGCTCACCCTGGAGGCAGGCATCCAGGGGACAGTGAGCCGGGAAGACATCCGCGTCGCCTACCAAGACGGGCTGAGCCCCGAGGCGATCGTCCTCGTCGTCGGGCCTCCTCAGGACGACAACCCCGGATGACCGGTTTCCGCCGCCCGCGGCCTCGTGCGCCTGACGCGGAGGAGCAGGAGGCGCGGCGCGCATCCGAGCAGGCAGCAGGCCCGGGCCCGCAGCCGCCCGCCGGTCCTGCCGCCCTGCCCCGGGACCAAGCCCTGGACGACGCCCGGCTGTACCGTGACGAGCGCGCTGGCCAGCTGGCCGACGCGCTCGGCACGTCGGCGGTCACCTCGGGCAGGAACGTTTTCCTCTCACCTGCCGGACCGGATCCGGCCAGCGATGCCGGGCGGCGGATACTGGCGCACGAACTCACCCACGTCGTGCAGCAACGCCTCGGCGGCGAGCGAGTCCAGCGGTTCACGACGGCTGAGCGCCCGCGGATCGCCAGGGATCTCGCGGCGATGATGGCGGTGGTCCAGTCGCTGGTCACCACGAGCAGCAGTGCGTCCGGAGACGTGGACATGGACAAGCTGGTGACGCTGGCCGGAGGCCGCACCGCAGGCACGGCGCTGCCCGGCCCACTGCGTTCCAGCGGCCCGGGTGGCCACTCCATGCTCAGCTTGCGCTATTTGTTCACCAGCCGCTGCGGGCTGGTCGACATGAGGCATTTGTTCCAGCTCATGTACATCTCGTCGTTCACGAACTTCGGCGACGCCCAGATGGCTGCCCAGGGTGCGACGCGGCGAGGCATCGAGCACGAGCTCACTTCCGAGGCCGCGTCGAAGTTCGGGCCTGAAGACCTCACCTCGAACGCCCTCGGAGCCTGGACCGGGACGCGGCTGGCCTTCTTGCCGCAACGTGACGACCTCATCGCGCGCGTGCGCGAGACGCTCGAGCGCTGCGCGCCGGTAACGTTCGACGCGCTCAGCCCGGCGTCACAGGCCTCGCTGGTGAACTTTTACGCCGCTCTCGGCGACGCGGGTGAGCCGGTGAACCAGGATCGGACCGCGCTCGCGCTGATTCCCGCCGTCTCCGAACTCGCCGGAACGGACCGGTCGTTCCCTTTCGAGCTGGATTCCGGCGATCCCGGCCGGGCCACCATAAGCGGGCCGGCCTTCGACCGGGGCGCCGCAGAACTGACGAGCGACACCGAGATCCGCTCGTTCCTGGCCACCCAGCACGAGGAGGTACTGGCCGCCATCCCGTCCTCGGAGAAGGTGAGACTGGGCCGGCGCCTGCTCAGCGGCTGGATCTCCGACGACGACGTCGACGCGTTCGAGCACCTGTACAAGGTCAGCGACACGGCCGCGAAGCAGGGGCTGCGCGCGGCCGTGGCGGACGCCACGATCATCAGTATCGCCCAGCGAACTCGACTGCGCATGATTGTGAGCTCCTGATGCCCCGACGCCGCGACGACGATGAGGTGACAGTGGCAATTGGAGAATCCGGTTATGTCATCGCGCCGTGCTGAGTCGGGCGTCTGCATCGTCCGGGTTGAAGTTCAGCCCGAGCATCTGCTCATCACGGTCACGGTCAAGCGGAACATCGGCCGCAGCCTCTATCCGGCCGACTCCGATCCGGAGCGGCACTTCGCCGATCCGGACGCCGCGCTGGCGGCTGTGGCGGAATTCCTCCGTCGCTTCACGCGGGCCCTCGGGGACTGTGACGGCGATCCGGCCTGACCTGAGCCCGGCCATCGATCGGCGTAACACCGTGGTGACGGCACGCGGGTTAGCGTCGGCCCATGCACGCGGTGGACGGAGGGGACATGGGCACACAAGACGTCGCGGACGTAGGCTCATGCGCTGCCGAGCCAGGGGACAGCACGGTGCATCTTCTCGGCGGCCCGTACGTCACGCGGAATGGCCGCCGCATCGACGTCCCGGAAGGTTCTAAACGACTCCTCGCCTTCCTCGCCCTCCGCAGATGCCGGGTCGAGCGGTGTCATGCCGCCGGGACGCTCTGGCCGGCCGTGGACGACCGCCGTGCCGCGGGCAACCTGCGGTCCGCGCTCTGGCGCCTGCGGGGTGCGGACATTGACGTCCTGGAGGCGGATAAGCGATCGATCGGACTGTGCCAGGGCGTGACCGTCGACATTCATGAGGTGGCTGACTGGGCTACCCGGCTGGTAACCCAGCGGCCGCTGCCGGGTGACCTGTCGCTGAGCTGGCCGTTTGCCCATGCTCTCGACTTGCTCCCGGGCTGCTACGACGACTGGGCGATCATCGAGCGGGAGCGCATGCGCCAGCGGATGCTGCACGCGCTGGAGGCGCTGAGCCGCGCGATGACCGCGATGGGACGCTACGGTGAAGCCGTCGACGCGGCCATGACGGCGATCAGCGTCGAACCGCTGCGCGAGAGCGCGCAGCGCGCCCTGCTCGAAGCGCACCTGGCCGAGGCCAACCTCAGCGAAGCCCGCCGCGATTTCCTCAGCTACCGCGACCTGGTACGGCGTGAACTCGGCGTGGAACCGTCGGTCGAGCTGGCCTCCCTGGTCCGCTGGCGGCTGTCTACCGAGGCACGAGCCGGCCAGCGTCCGGTGGCCGTGACCGTCTGACGGCCCCGCGCGTCGCGTGAATGGCGGTATTTGACGGTTGTCCCGTTCTCTGCCCGGTTTTACGCTGATCACGTGGGCGGGCGCGGCAGAAGCCTCGCCGCGGCCTCCATTCTGGGGGTGGGGGTCGCGGCCGGTGTCATTGCGGTCCTTCCGCAACTGCAATTCACCCACCGCGGGGCATCACTGCACGTGACGCTGGAGACGGCTGCTTCCCTGATCGCGCTCCTCGCCGGCTTCCTCGTATTCGGCCGGCTGCGCCGCCGCGGCGGCGTGAACGAGCTGCTGCTGGCGTGCGCCCTGGCGGTGCTCTCGCTATTAAACATCTGCTTGCTGACGATGCCGCAGGTGTCATCCCCGGTGTCGAAGGACCTGCTGGTCTGGGTCGTACTCACCGGCCGTTCGCTTGCTGCCGCGCTGTTTGCCGTCGCCGCGTTCGCCTCTCACCGGCAGCTGCGGCGGCCCGTCCTGGCGCTGGCCGCGTCGGTAGCTGGCTTGTGCGCCATCGTGCTGCTCGTGGCGGCCGTTCTCAACGGGGTCGCTGGTGACTTCGCGCATCGCACCGAAGCGGCGCCCGCGCCCGCCTCCCCGGCCGGGCCCCCGATGGCCCACGACACGGCGCTGCTCTCGCTCCAGCTCGTCACCGCGGTTCTCTATGGCGCGGCCGCGGCTGGTTTCTTCCGCCGTTCCAGGCAGCTCGGTGACGAGTTTCTCGGATGGCTCGCCATTGCCGGGCTGCTGGCCGCGTTCTCCCACCTGAATTACTCTCTGTACCCTTATCCATTCGGCCAGCTGGTGCACAACGGCGACATTCTCCGCCTGTGCTTTTACGCCACGCTCCTGGTCGGCTCGATGCGGGAGATCGTGTCCTATTGGCAGGCGCTATCGGAAGCCGCGGTCCTGAGAGAGCGGCAGCGTATCGCCTGCGACCTGCACGACGGGGTGGCGCAGGAGCTCGCGTACCTCGCTCGCCATCTCGGGTCAGGCCACGGGCCGCCCGGCGAGGAGGCACTCGGCCGGCTGCGCGCGGCCGTGCAGCGGGCGCAACTCGAATCGCGGCGCGCGGTCAGCGCCCTGGCCGCGCCGTCGGCCGACCCGGTGGAGGTCGCGCTGGCGCAGGCGACCGCGGAGGTCGCCGGGCGCTATTGCCTCGGGTTGCACCTTGATCTCGTCCACGGCGTCACGGTCTCGGCGGCGCGTGAAGACGCACTGGTCCGGATCGCCTGCGAGGCGGTGGCGAACGTCGCACGCCACAGCGGTGCCCGGCAGGCGTGCCTGACCCTCGAAAGCGACGGACCGCGCCTGCGTCTGCGGGTCAGCGACCGGGGATGCGGATTCGACCTCGCTTCCGCCGGCGGCGGCTTCGGGCTGACCTCGATGCGCCAGCGCGCCCGTTCGGTCGGCGGCGAGCTGCGGCTCTCCTCCATCCCAGGTCAGGGCAGTGAAGTGGAGGCCACCTTGTGAACCCAGGACCGAAGCCGCTGCGGGTGCTGGTCGCCGACGATCACGGGCCGACCCGGGAGGACGTATGCCGGGTGCTCGGCGGGGAGGAGAACTTCGACGTCTGCGCGGTGGCGGCCGACGCGGCCGCGGCCGTGCAGGCCGCCGTGTGCGAGCATCCCGACGTCTGCCTGCTCGACGTCCGGATGCCGGGCAGCGGGGTCGCCGCGGCGTGGGAGATCGCGGCGAGGCTGCCGGAAGTCAAGATCGTGATGCTCACCGTCTCCGACGATGACGCGGACCTTTTCGCCGCGCTCCGGGCGGGCGCGGACGGGTACCTGCTGAAGACCATGGACCTGACCAGGCTGCCGGCCGCGCTGGCCGGCGTCTGCGCCGGCGAAGCGGCCATCCAGCGGACCCTGGTCGCTCGCGTGCTGGCCCGTTTTCACGGGCGGGAGCCGCGATGGCGGCCGGTGATCAGCGGCGAGCCGAACGGACGGCGGATGACCAGCCGCGAGTGGGAGGTACTCGAACTGCTCGCGCAGCGGCGGTCCACCGCGGAGATCGCCGACGAACTCGTGCTCTCCTCCAGCGCGGTGCGGGTGCATATCGCCTCGATCGTGCGCAAGCTGGGCGTGGCCGACCGCGCGGCCGCGGCCGAGCTCTTCGGGCGGCCGCGAACCTGAACGCTCAGGAACCTGAACGCAGACTTGCCCGCCGGTCCCTTGCCCATCGGCGGCGGGCAACATAGGCGTTAGAGCAGGCATATGCGGTCGATTTCCTGGGGGGTGACCGGGTGAGCGGCGGGCACATCAGCTCGGAAATGCCAGTGTCTTCCGACCTCGTCGGCTCGCTTCTCCGCGGCTGCGATCTTCGTGACCACTCGGCCGTACTGCTGTTCGGTGAGCCTCGGGTCCTATCGAACGGCGTCCACCTGCCGGTGCCGGACGGGAGCAAGAGGCTGCTGGCCTTCGTGGCCCTGGCCGCCGGAAGAGTAGATCGTCGCTGCGCCGCGGGCTCGCTGTGGCCTATCGGCAGCGACGAGCGTGCGGCCGGAAACCTGCGCTCGGCGCTGTGGCGGCTGAAGGCCGCGGGTATCGACGTCCTGGAGAGCGATCACGGCACGCTGGCGCTGCGGCGGGCGACCCTGGTGGATGCCCGCGTGGCCAGCGACTGGGCGGCCCGCCTGGTCCGCGGCTCTCCCACCGCGCATGACCTGCACGCGGCCAGCGGGCGAGGGGATGCCCTGGACCTCCTGCCCGGCTGGTCAGAAGACTGGGTGATTTTCGAGCGCGAGCATATCCGCCAGCGGCTGCTGCATGCCCTGGAGGCCTTGTCGCGGCATCTTGTCGCTGTCGGCCGCTGCGCCGACGCGGTGAACGCCGCTATGTGGGCGGTCGGGGCCGGCCCGCTGAGGGAAAGCGCGATCCGGGTACTGATCGAGGCGCACCTGGCCGAGGGCAATCTCGTCGAGGCCCGCCGGGTCTATCAGGCCTACCGGGACACCGTCCGCCGTGAGCTCGGTGTCGAGCCGGGCAGGCACCTGACCGACCTGGTGCGATCCGGAAACCGGTACCGGGACACGGTGACCGCCGGATAAGCCGATGGGTTACATCGTCATCGTCGCGATCAAGCTCGTCCAGGTCACAGAGTGACCGACCGGCGGAACTTGCCCATCAGGTGCGGCCCGGCCAGCACCGGCTCGTAGCGCGGTGTCCCGCCCGGCTCCAGGCAGGTCGGCAGGCAGGAGACCTCCGCGGACCAGTTGGCGTTCTGGAAGAACGGCATGCTCTGCCTGCGCGCCGCCGCCGCGGCGGGGTCGGGCGGGTCGACCACCCGGTGCAGGGTCGACCGCCACCGGTCGTTGGTCCAGCGCGCCATCAGGTCGCCGATGTTGATCACGAACGCGCCGGGGACCGGCTCCACGCCGGCCCACCGGCCGCCGGGGTCGAGCACCTCCAGGCCGCCCACCGCGTCCTGCCGCAGGATCGTCAGCGTGCCGTAGTCGGTGTGGGCGCCCGCCCGCAGCTGCCCGGGCAGCGGGGCGGTGTCCCTGGCCGGGTAGTTGATGGCGCGCAGCGCGTTCGCGGCCTGGCCGGTCTTACCCGCGAAGAACCCGGGCGGCAGCCCCAGGCCGAGGGCGAACAGGGACATCAGGCGGCCGCCGAGGTCGCGCATGGCGTCGTAGTAAGCCGTCCACGCCTCCCGGAGTTCCGGCAGCGCCGCGGGCCACAGGCTGGGGGAGTAGGCCCAGTCCTCGCCGGGATCGGCGAGCGGGTACGCCGGCCGGGCCGGCGGCCCGGCGTTGAAGACCTCCTTCAGGTCCGGCGGGGCGGCGCCCGCCATCGACTGGCTCAGCGCCTCACCCGCCAGCGGGATGTAGCCGTACGGGTAGTCCGGCGCCGGCCGGGCCACGCTCAGCTTGTCCCCGGGCGGCAGGTCGAAGAACCTCGTCGCCGTCGTCCACGCCCGCTCGGCGATCTCGCCGGGGACGCCGTGCCCGGTCACCTGGAAGAAGCCCGCCGTCCGGCAGATCTCGTCCAGCTCCGCGCCGACGATCGCGGGGTCGGCGGAGATGTCGACGACAGGAACAAACGACACGGCGGCTCCTTACTCCCGCTCCGTTTATACCGTTCCGGCCGCCGAGGTTTTGCCGACGCGTTCCTGATGGTGCATGGTTGGGGCAACCACGTCGTCACGACATATCGACCCAGGCAGCCACCGATCAACCTACCGGCCGTATGGTAGTTTATGGGGCATGAGCCTGCCCACGACGGGGCCCAGCATGGGCGAGCGCGTCGCCGAGTCGCGGCGGCGGCACGCCGAGGCGCACCAGATGGGCGGCGAGCAGCCGGTGGGCAGGCACCGGGCGTCCGGCCGGCTGCCGGTGCGGGAGCGGATCGCGCTGCTCCTCGACGAGGGCTCCTGGTTCGAGACCGGCGTGCTGGCGCAGCCGGAACGGCGCACCGGCAAGAAGGTGCCCGGCGACGGAGTGGTCACCGGTTTCGGCCGCGTCGACGGCCGCACGGTCGGCCTCATCGGCATCGACGCGACCGTGCTGGCAGGCACGACCGCGCCGGTCAGCATGCGCAAGCAGGGCCGGGTGATCGAGCAGGCGCAGCGGTTCGGCTACCCGCTGGTGCTGCTGTGCGACGCCGACGGCGGGCGCATCCCCGACGTCATGGGCTGGCGGTTCAGCGGGCTGCCGCTGGATTTCCGGACGTTCCTCAAGCCGCCACCGGGGGAGCCGCCGGTGCCGCGCGCGGCGGCGGTGCTCGGCCCGTCCTACGGCGACTCGGCGCTGCACGCGTCCACCGCGCACTTCGTGGTCATGGTCGCATCCGCCGCGGTCGCGCTGTCCGGGCCCTCGGTGGTCGAGGCGGCCATCGGCGAGCAGCTCACCGACGCCGAACTGGGCGGCCCCGACAGCGCCCAGGCCACCGGCACCGCGCACCTGGTGGTCGAGAGCGAGGCGGACGCGTTCGGGGCGATTGCCGCTTTCCTGTCCTACCTGCCGTCCAGCGCGGCCAGCCCCGCTCCCGTGGCCCCCGCCGTCGCGCCCGCGGCCGACCCGGCCGGCCTGCCGTCGGTCGTGCCCGCGGCCAGGCGCTCCGCCTACGACATGCGCCGGGTGCTGGAGGCAATCGCGGACCGGGACTCGCTCTTCCCCTGGGCCGCACGCTGGGGGCCGAGCCTGATCACCGCGCTGGCCAGGATCGCGGGCCATCCGGTCGGCATCGTGGCCAGCCAGCCGCTGGCCGGGGCGGGCGCGCTGGGCCCGGCCGCACTGGCCAAGGAGACTACGTTCGTCGACCTGTGTGACACGTTCAACCTGCCCCTGGTGTTCCTGCACGACGTGCCCGGCCTGATGATCGGCACGCAGGCCGAACGGGGCGGCATCCTGCGCGCCTACGAGGCCGTGGTGTCGCGGATCGCCAGCGCGCTGGTCCCCAAGGTCGGGGTGGTGCTACGCAAGGCCTACGGCGGCGGGCACTTCGCCATGGGCGGCCGGCCCACCCATCCGGACTTCCTGTTCGCCTGGCCCTCGGCCGAGCTCGGCTTCATGGCCCCGGAGGCAGGGGTTCGCACCGTGCACCGGCGCCGGATGGAAGCGGTCCTGGCCGAGCAGGGCCCGGCCGCACGGGACGCCCTGGTCACCGAGCTGACGGCAGACTGGATGGCCGAATCCGAGCCGTGGGAGGCCGCCGCGCACCTGTCCGTGGACGACGTCATCGAGCCGGGCGCCACCCGCGACGTCATCGCCCGCGCCCTGGAGCTGGCCTGGGGCAGCCGGGACCGGAGGGTCGTTCGGTCATGGACCCGGTGACCTCGCGGCCTCATTTCGACCACTTTGAGACCGAACGGGCCGGGCCAGTCGCCCTCCTGCGGATCAACCGTCCCGGCAAGGCCAACGCGCTCACCGCCGCGTTCTGGCCGCAGCTGCGCGGCCTGCTCGACGCGGCGGCGGCGCAGCCGGAGCTCCGCGCCGTCGTGCTCACCGGCAACGGCGACCGGTCCTTCTCCGCCGGCGGCGACATCGAGGCGTTCGCCGAGCTCGACGGGACCGCGGCGCGCCGCGCCTTCGTCGCGGACTGCTTGCGGACCTTCGCCGCGATCGAGGAGTGCCGGCTCCCCGTCATCGCGGCGGTGAACGGACTGGCCCTGGGCGGCGGCTGCGAGCTCGCGCTGGCCTGCGACATGGTGCTGGCCGCCGACCATGCCGCCTTCGGCCTGCCGGAGGCCTCGGTCGGGCTCGTCCCCGGCTTCGGCGTCCTGCGGGCGCCCTCGGTGCTCGGGCGGCACACGGCCAAGTTCATGGTGCTGGCCGGC
>WNGJ01000332.1_pt1 | contig 40960 bp, 42 predicted proteins | sample 5400611 | NCBI WGS metagenome assembly WNGJ01 (sample SAMN13153375, study PRJNA577476) | soil metagenome | isolation source: 40 cm soil or saprolite under Garry oak tree replicate 1 | place: USA:California | collected 2016-06-15
TGAACCCGGTCGAGTATCTGTGGTCACACTGGAAACAGCATGAGTTGCCCAACTTCTGCCCGACCACGTTTGGGCAGTTGAGCCACCATGCGCGCCAAGCCTTGCGCCGGATGCGCCGACGTCCAACTCTGGTGATCGCCTTTTGACAGCAAGCTGAGCTATTTCCATTGTAACTATATTATGCAACGCTCAATAGGTTCTGGAAAGTTCCAAAGAACTAACTGTCTGAGCTCGGTCTGGACGCCAGGAACTGATCGAGACCAGGAATTGTGTGCGCCTAATGTTAGTGAATACGCAGTAAAACTGCGATGTAACTGCGGACCTTGCTCATCAACGCACGATCTGCCTTGGAGTGGTAGGCGACGTCTCGCGCCTTCCAGTCCACGCTTTTCAGATGATCGACCAGGACGGCACCTTCGACACTATCCACGACAACCGGAAGCGCGAAGGGATACGGCTTGCGTTTACTAGTGAGAGGGCAGACTACAACCAGACCGCTAGCGCGATTGTACCCTTGATCGGTCAAAACCAGCGCTGGGCGGCGTTTGGCTTGCTCGCGGCCAGCCTGCGGATCAAAATCCAACCACACGACGTCCCCCGCCTCGGGTACGTACGAGGCTACCATTCAATGATTTCCTTTCCTTTGTCAGGCCCCCAGGTAGTTTCCTCGTAACGGTTTTTCGGGGTGATCTGTGTGACCAGGTCTTCCAGGGCTGGAACTTTCTCGGTGCGGCGCAGTTCGACGCGTCCCTTCTTAGCCACGATTACTATCGCATCGCCTTCTTGCATACGCGCTTCTTCAGCCACAGTCTTAGGAATGCGGACCGCCAGGCTATTGCCCCACTTCACTACTTGCGCTCTTGGCATGAACACCCCATGAAAGTAGACACAAAGTATACACCATAAGATCTATAATGTATATACGCTAGGCAAGCTTAACTGACTGACGCGGTGCATCTTGCCGGCGTGATTGCACTTTTAGGGGGCGAAGCCAAAACAAATGACCTGGCATCGTTCCAACAACTGTACCCAAAATTCCTACGGTCGGGTCATCTTCTCGGGCTTCATCAGATCATTGAACTCTTCGCGCGTGAGATACCCCAACTTCAATGCCGCCTCAAGCAAACTGGTGCGCTCGACGTGCGCAGTGTGGGCGATCTTGGCAGCTTTGTCGTATCCGACCTTGGGCGCGAGCGCGGTTACCAACATCAGCGAGTTATTCACGTACCAGTCAACCTTGGCGCGATCGACCTCGATGCCCTTGATCATGTACTCGACGTAGCCATGACAGGCGTCCGCGATCAGAGTGACGGAATGGAGGAAGTTGTAGATCATCACCGGCTTAAAAACGTTGAGCTCGAAATTTCCTTGCGAGCCGGCGAAGCCAACGGCAGCGGTAGCGCCGTGGACCTGCACGCAGACCATCGTCATGGCTTCAGCCTGCGTTGGATTCACTTTGCCCGGCATGATGGACGAACCCGGTTCGTTCTCCGGGATGGACAGTTCGCCGAGACCACAACGCGGTCCGGAAGCCAGCCAGCGAATATCATTCGAAATCTTCATGAACGACGCAGCCAGCGTTTCCAACGCGCCCTGTGCGAAGACGATTTCGTCGTGTGCTGACAGCGCGGCGAATTTGTTGGGATGGGAACGGAAGGGAAGCCCAGTGAGTTCGGCAATCTTCTTCGCGGCCCGTTCCGCGAATTCGGGATGCGCGTTCAGCCCCGTGCCGACCGCGGTTCCGCCAATGGCGAGATCGTAGAGTCCATCGAGCACCTGCTCCAGGCGCTTGATATCGCGCTCCAGCAGACTGGCCCATCCACCGAACTCTTGTCCGAAGGTGAGTGGGACGGCGTCTTGCAGGTGGGTGCGGCCGATTTTTACTACGTCTTTAAATTCTTTCGCCTTGGCGCCGATGGCGTCATGAACCGTTTTCACCGCGGGAATCAGTGCGTTGGTGACCCGTTCCGCGGCCGCAATGTGCATCGCTGCGGGAAACGTGTCATTGGAAGACTGCGACATGTTGACGTCGTCATTGGGATGAATTGGTTTCTTCGATCCCATCTCGCCGCCTGCCAGCTCGATGGCGCGGTTGGAGATGACTTCGTTGACATTCATGTTGGTCTGCGTTCCGCTGCCGGTCTGCCAGATGCGCAAGGGAAACTGGTCGTCGAGTTTGCCTGCAATAACTTCGTCGGCAGCTCGAACGATCAGCTTGGCTTTTTCAGCGGGAAGCTTGCCCAGATCCTGATTGACCAGCGCGCATGCCTTCTTGAGGATGCCGAACGCGCGGATCAGCTCCGGCGGCATGGTGTCGCGTCCAACATTGAAATGGAGAAGCGACCGCTGAGTTTGCGCGCCCCAATAGACATTGGCCGGGACTTCGATTTGTCCCATGCTGTCGGATTCAATGCGGGTGCGAGTCGGCTGTTCTCCGGGCGTCGCCATTTTGTCTTTCTGGCCAGTGAGTTTGGAAGATGAACGCAACCGGAAATTATAGCAGTGGGGCTGCAGTGCGGATTGCACGGCGGACAATAGGTCCGGGTGCGCGGCGATTCCAACAAAAGAGGGGAATGCAATCAAAGCGTTGTCGTCCTTGAGCGACGGCCTCCGTACGAAGGTCTTCAACGTAGTCTCGGTTGCTGGATATAAATGGGATCGTGGCTTACTCTAGCGGTGAGAGGCCCCCAGAACCAATGTTCGTTTGCGTAGTCAAAGCAGGTATCTGTTCGGCAGTTCTGGTCTTGAAGGACGATGATAGTGTAAAAGCCTCGTGTCTCCTCTGCCACTGCCATCAACAAATCTCTGCCAGACACAGCTGTTAGTTCTCCTCTCGTTTGTAATTTCTCCTTCTCCATTTCACTCGACGGAAACCCCGAAATGACCGCCCCACTGGTCGGCAAGCCTTTTCGGGAGCTGTTAATGGCCGCCGGCAGCAAAAGTTTAAAATCTGACAAGTTGTTGGGCATTGTAAAGTGCTTAATCCGTATGTTTAACAAGTTGCCTTTCGCATTCACAACATCTTTCGCATTAGGAGTGAATAATCTGACCATTTGTCACTTCATATTTATAGCCAGGCAGTTGTTTCAGCACGTTCCCCAACAGGCCAATGGCTGTGTCTTGCCCAGATTCAATGACGAGGTGTGAGGGTACGGGATTTACCAGTTCAGCTACTATCGGAACCCGGTATTGCTCGGCAACAAATCTCAAGAGCTCCGCTAGATTTCCAGCCCACGATTTGTGCGAGACTATTATTTTAAGATCAGTGGCGGCGAACAAGGTATCCACAGCAAGGAGCGACACGCAGAGTACACATCCAAATTTTAGAAGCGTACTGCGGACTCGCACTCTGGACCCTTCAGATAGTTTTGTCGAGAAGAGCATTCAGGCCGAGTCCCGTCATCGCAAGTATTTGCTCAACGTTTGAGTTTTGCTGCCCACGCCTTCGAATTAGATTGATGAAAGTCGGAGCCGCAATCACCAACATCAATCCTGGCGAAAAAGGGGCCTTAACCCAGTTTGCATCATTCAGCTTCAAGTCTCAGACCAATAGAGCGATGCTCGCCTCCCGAGAGCATCAGTTCGCTCTTTGCGATTTTGGTTGTTTTGTACCCGGGCGCTGTTGCGGAGATAAGAACAGGTTTGGAGGGAATGGCGAAGCGAAAATGCCCTGCTTGGTCGGCGAAGACTTCGACGTAAGCATCTGGATTTCGTGCATCACGAATCGTGATTTTGCAGCGGGGGATGGGCTCACGAGACCGTTGGTCAATCAGTTCACCCTCCAGGACGCCTCCCCGCCTGCCTAATGTCACTCGCACACCAGATAAATGTTTTTGAGACACCGTAACTTCTGGGAATGTAGCTGTCTCGTCGGAGTTCAGAAGGAAAATAGGGTCTGGGTATCCATCGATCTCATTCTTAGCTAAAAACTTGTAGCGCCCAGGAGGCAAGTTGATCCTGAATCTGCCGTGATCGTCGGCTTCTATCCAAGGATTAGGATGATCTCCGACGATCCCACCACTTTCGCTCTTCGTCCGGAGCATCGCTTGTACTAAGGCATGCGCTGATTCCGAGCCGGTGGAATCGGTGACGGTACCGCTCACCGTTGCTTCCAATCCGACTGCTCCCGAAGCGGTTGAAAGAACCAATGCGAAAGCGATTGCCTGCATTATCAGCAAAATGTAGTTACCGTAAAAACAGTATGAGCTCTAAGGTTCGCTTGACCAGTTCGCGAATGATGAAGCGCGATATTGGCAGTCTATCCTGACGCGATCACCCGTCTGCCAAATGGATTAGACACCGAGCAAAACGAAACGGTTCCTGGACACGGCTGACATGATGGGCGTTGATACGGCTTAACGATTCCTAAGGATCAAGCGCTCAGGGTGTGCTGACGTGCAGATGCTGCCTTTTCCTTGGAACGCTGCAGCTCCCTCCGTGGGTCAATGGAAGTTTGAATAAGTTCGCGGTCAGCATCGTTCTCCGGGAGACTCCCCTTATGAAGCGAGCGCCCCAACGCAGCCAGGGAAAGTCCGGAGAGTAGGGAAAGAAACCAGACGGTAGCCACTACATCCATGATCGGCGAGCCAAAACGTCCAAAGATTAATCCCGAGTGAAGATCGCCGACAAGGATATCGGCGCGAACCTCGGCTCCGTCTTGGGGACGGTAGGAAGCGGAAAGCCAGGTGCGCGAAACGTAGCGATCTTCCAGTCGAAATAATTGACGATGATTGAGGGGCCACGCCGGTGGCGGCGATCAGCATGAAGTACAGAGCCGCCGTCAATCCCAGGTAGAGATGAATGCGCCGGACAATGCGCAAGATTCGGCGGCGCAGGCTCATGGAGTGACCATCATGAAATTGAAAATGAATTTCATTTTCAAAATTGGAATCGACAGTTTAATTTGGAGGTCGCGGCCCGTCAAGGAACGGAATTCACATGTCAAAGCTCGATAGAAATGTCCCCATCGTTAACTCATTAGAAATGTCCCCTTTGTGTTGTGGTGTTCTCGTTGGAATGCGCACTGAAGCGAAGCCCTGTAGTTAGGGCGAAGCGTAAGTGCGCATTCCAACGGGCGGCGCAGCGATCACCTGGTTCGGAACCCGTGGCTTCATATTTTGATAACCCTGTCGCCACGGATGGTCTTGTTTTGCTTTCCTCACCACTATGGCCCTGGCGGCGGGCGAAATTGGCTGAGCGGTTTTTCGTATCGGCTCCTTCAGCTCGGTAAAGGCTACCCGTTCCCCGCGGTAGTACACCTCGATCGCTCGGTCCTCCCATTCGCAGACCAAGGCCTTGCTTTGGGTGGGCCCATAGCGCCGCTGCCCAGGTTGCAGTTGCAGATAGCGACCGTTGTTGCGGATCACCCAATCATTGCTAATGGTGCGTTCTGTCTCCAGCCGAAAGATCTGTCGCAGTTCGCGGCCGGTCGGCTTCCCCCCGTGATAGTCCTCCGTCCTGGCCGCTGGGCGGGCAAAGCGTCGGTTGTGCTCCGGCAGATAGTCTTTCTCCAGATACTCGTTCGCAGTTTTGTAGCTGTCGATCTTCTTCCGCCGCAGCTTCTTAATCAGCCGATCCTGATGCACGCCGTGGATCCGCTCCACTCGCCCTTTTGCCTGCGGCGAACTAGCGGCCATGATCCGAATGCCCAGCTTCTGACACATGCGCCCGAACTGCGTAACCGGGACCTCCCCTCGCAACTGCTCAGCCGGCGTAGCCTTTCGTTTGTACACGTTCTTCCAATCTGTGTAGAGCGCACGGGGCACGCCATAGTTCCCAATCCAGGCCCGCAACACCCCGGCTGCTGCCCAGATCGTCTCTTCCTTCCCCATACGAGCCTGCGTTTCGCTCGTGGCATCATCCACCATGTTCATCAGGCAGCCCCGCGGACCTCGCCCTTCCAACCAATCGTGGAAACTCCCGTCTAGCTGCACCAGTTCGCCAAGGTGAGCCTTGCGCTCCCTCCGTTGGCAATGTTTCTTGCGCTTCCGCTGCCGGCTCCAAAGCTGTTCTGCCAACATCCAACGGCGCAACGTCTCGTGATCCATCACAATGCCGTCTTCCTCGGCCAAGTGTTCGGCCGCTAAAGTCGGCCCGAATCGCTCCGCCTCCGAACCGGAATATTTCTGCGTGATTAAATTCAGCACCCGACGCCGAAGTTTCATCGGCTTGCCGCGATTGGAGGGCCGACCGGCATTGCCATGCTTCAGCCCTTTCCTCCCCACCTGCTGATACCGTCGCCATAAGCGTTTCACCTGGCGATAACTCAATTGCAGCATCGCCGCCGCGTCCATCAACTTCAGTCCCCCGCTCGCCACTCGCCCCATTACTTCCACCCGCTCCAGCTCACGACTGCTCATGGCTGTCCTCTTCAACAAGACCTCCCTGGCTGGAGGTCTTAGTCTAAGGGGACATTTCTAACGAGTCCGCGAGGGGACATTATCAAAGAGTTTCAACAGGAACGGAATTCACAGCGCTTGGTCAAATAGCGGATAACCCCCGATTCTGCAGCACGCAGCCGCATGTTAGAATCCCTTTCTTCATTGAAAAGTGAAACTCGAAGGATTGTATTTCCGATACCGCAGGATAGCATTCATTGGCCACCGAACAGATTCCCGCCACACTGCCGCGACCCAAGACTCGCCCGAGCGCTGACAATCGCAGCGACGTACTGATCGTCGGAGCCGGCCCCACCGGGCTGGCCTGTGCCATCGAAGCGAAAAAAGTTGGCCTTACGGCCTTGATTATCGACAAGGGCTGCGTGGTCAACTCGGTTTACAACTATCCGGCGAACATGGTGTTCTTCACCACTCCGGAACTTCTGGAAATCGGCGACATCCCGTTTAACACAGCTCATTTCAAGCCCACGCGCCAGGAGGCACTAGAGTACTACCGCCGCGTCGCTGAGCACTACAAGTTGCGCATTCACCAGTATCAGTGGGTAAAGACGATTACGGGAAAAGATGGAGATTTTCACGTTACTGCCACACACCAATGCAGTGGCATTCACGATTATCGCGCCCGCAAAATAGTCGTCGCCACTGGATATTACGATCTGGCCAACCTGCTGGGGGTACCGGGCGAGGATCTGCCCAAAGTGTTTCACTATTTTCGCGAGCCGCATCCGTTCTATGACACCGACGTCTTGGTGATCGGAGGCAAGAATTCGGCCGCGGAAGCTTCTCTCGATCTTTGGCGGCACGGTGCGCAAGTGACTCTGGTGCACCGTCATGCTGGATTACATGACAATATCAAGTACTGGGTACGTCCGGATATCGAGAATCGCATCAAGAGCGGCGAGATTCCTGCCTATTTCGACAGTACTGTGACAGAAATTGGAAACGACTATGTGCTGATCAATACTCCGGACGGTCCGGTGGAATTAAAGAACGATTTTGTATTCGCCATGACTGGCTATCATCCTGACTTCGATTTCCTGACCAGCGTGGGGATCGAGCTGTCTACCGAGCAGTGCCGGCCGGTGTGCGATCCGGTAACCCTCGAAAGCAATGTGCCAGGAGTTTATGTTGGAGGAGTCATCGTCGCGGGATCGCGTACCAACGAGATCTTTATAGAGAACGGCCGCTTTCACGGCAAACAGATTGCTGCGCATCTGAAACAGAAACTGGGCGCGGTTGCGTAGTAATTTCCCCATTGACACATACCATCGCTGAAAAGTTAAGCCAGTTTCTTAGGAAACGACGTGCGTCGCCAGCAATTGAATGGGGCACCAAATCTGACGCTGACCGGCTTGGCGTCGGACATCGCACACGCTATTGGGCTCATGCCTGGGTGCGGGAACGCATGTCTCGGCTTCCGCTACATCAAATGTCGGTGGTCGACGTAGGTTCAGGAACCTCGAACCCGCTGCTTGATTGGTACAGGCCAAAGGTAAAACACGCCTATCTTCTTGACCTTTCACCGCCATCGCGGGGAGACAACTGGGAACTCATAAATTGCGACCTCGAACGCCCTCTTCCTTTTCGTGATGAGTTTGTGGATTTAATAACTACTGTCAGCAGCATTGAGCATCTTTCCGCCGCTGGTCAATTGCTGTTCATGTCTGAAGCCGAGCGAATCCTCAAACCGAATGGGCGCCTGATAATGACGCTCAGCTACATCTGTTCCCTGACCCCGGATACCCTCGCCCTTATCGCCAGAGACCCAGTATTCGAGGCCACCGGCTGCTCACTAAAGGCTAAAGTAAATTTGAAGCAGATGTTTGACCGTGCCCCTTTGCTGGCCGATGGCATTCGCGCTGATTGCTTTCCCGGCTTCGCAGGGTTTTCGGAGGAACGGCTACTGCACCAGCCTGACATCATTTTTGATTATGTGGGGAGCTACGGGAATGTTCGCTACCTGCCGGAAGTGGATGCCCTTCGCCCTCCTTGGGCCGAGATTGCTTTGCATCTTACAAAAGCTCACTGAATCAAGTCAGATTAACGCTCTGCATTCCCAACTTCTGATTAATTAATCGAGCTACCAGCGGTTTGAGCTTCTCGTTAGTTTTCTGCAATACAAAATCCTGATCCGACCAGTCCAGCTTGAAGCTCGTAGCAAGCGCTGAAATCCAGATTTGACGCACCGGTGCATTGGGAGAAATTACGAATCTACCGCCGTCATCGAAGGAGACGTGCAGCGCGCCCGCTTGGTCTTCTACTTCGAAATCTGCGGACTCTTCTGCCGTGATCAGAGCCTGTTTGAGGGAAGTCAAGGCCTGGTCGGATCGTTTCCGAAACTCGTTCTCATCCATCATGCTGAGATTATAAACAAGCTGTCAGGTCTCAACTGTCACCCGACTTTTTTATCCCATTGATTGTATGTACCGCGGTTGCTGGTGAAACGAGGATTTTAGCTGTTACCAGATCGGCATATTCCGCTTCTTGCTTTGTTCTCGAACCCAGAGTAACCAAGGGTCGTCGATTGAGTGAAGTTGTTCGTTTACCGGCCTAAGCCCGTACCAGTTGACGGTAAAGTCCCCGGACGGTTTCTTCTTAAGTATCAACAGAAATTGTCCACCCTCGCGATAGGTATTGGCGTAACAACTACCGTGCCGGCCATTCGGACGCACAAACCGATATGGGGGCACGTGATCGTTGAAGTCGTTCCAATCGCTGAGATACCCTGGCAAGATCAACAGGGACGGCATCGGTCCCCGAATGATTTCGAGCACCTCGAACCGGACCGTCGTGTCAGGCTCTCCATCAGTCCAAACCGGGAAAAATCTTCGGGGAGGTTTGACATATTCCACCGCTGCGGCTCGCACGATGGCGTCCGCGTGGTTGACCATGTCCACGCTGGATACTGCATCGCGGCGCGAACACGCATACCCATCGACGGATGCAAGGAACAAAGCGACGAACGCGATCACCGGGGATCCGGCTTTGACGACGGCCATCTTTACATTTCCAACTTATCAGATGTTATTTCAGCAAATACTCCTTCACAAACATGACGGTCGCATAGAATTGGTAGTCGCGATTTTTCTTTTTGCGAAAGCCATGACCTTCGTCCTTGGCCATGAGCCACCAGACTGGAGCGCCTTTCTGACGGACGATTTTCACCATCTGTTCCGACTCGCTGGCGGGAACTCGCGGATCATTTTTCCCCGCGATGACGAACAAAGGCTTGGTGATATTTTTCGCTTTGTTGAAAGGCGCGGTGCGTTCGAGGAACTCACGCATTTTGGGATCACGCTCGTCGCCATATTCCACTCGACGCAAATCCTTCCGATATCCGGACGTGTGTTCGAGGAACGTGACCAGGTTGGACGGACCCACCACGTCCACCGAGCAGCAAATGCGATCGTTGTAATTGGTGGCGACGGCCAGGGTCATGAATCCGCCATAGCTTCCACCGGTAATCAGAACGCGGCTTGAATCAAGGTCTGGCTGAGTGGGAATCCAGTCAAGCAGGGAATTGATGTCCTTGTAAGAACCTTCGCGCAGGAAGCCGTTGTCGAGGGCCAGGAAGGTTTTGCCATATCCGGTTGACCCGCGCACGTTGGAAAATATCAGCGCGATGCCGAGTTCATTCAAGTAATAGTTATCGCGCCCCAGGAAATCAGGACGGTACTGGCCTTCCGGCCCGCCATGGATATCGATGATGACCGGCCGCTTGCCAGTAAATTTCGCCGGCGGACGATAAAGAAAACCGCTGATGCTGCGTCCATCCCACGATTTCCAGTGAATCAGTTCGGGCTCGGAAAAATTGGCAGTGTTCAGTCCGCCAGTTTCGCTGTAAGTCCAGCGCTCCACTTTGCCGGACTGCACGTCGAGCGAATAAACGTCCGAGGTGGAACGTGCCGAAGTAATCTCAAAAGCAAGGTCATGATTGTTTTTGTGCCAGCGTACTGCGGAGACGATGCCCTTCGGCAGATCGGGCACCGGCTTCTCTTTGCCGGTTTTCGTATCGAGAAGATGGAGTATTCCGAAGCCGTCTTCGTTGGTAACGAAGGCGATCAGGTTGCCGTCATAGGAGAGCGCGAGCTCGTCCACGTCCCAGGGAATGTTGCTGGTGAGATAAGAGTGCGCCTTTGAAGCCAGGTCAATGTAGGCCAGACGATGAAATTCGGAATCCTTGTCGGTGGTGACATAGATACCCTTGCCATCTTTGCTGAAGCGACCTCCCTGGTAGGAAATCTTCGTGGCGCCGCCTTTGGGAGTGAGTAGAGTTTCTTCTCCGCTGGCGGCATCGACGATCCAGAGATAAGACTCGTTGGCTGAAATTTCCTCCAGCACGAGGATTCTACGGTTGTCGGGTGACCAATCGAGCGCCTGCCAGCCACCGCCTTGCAATTGCGCCAGCAGGTGATCGCTTTTCGCATCCGCCGGGTCTGTTACATAGAGATCGACATCGTTGCCGGTGCGACGCGTAGATCCGTAGACCAGTTTGTCGCCAGCGTATGACCAGACTGGATCGGTGTTGCGCGATTTGCCGTCGGTGAGGAGAGTGACATCTCCGTTGGCTTTGTCATAACGATAAATCTGAAAAAACTCGCCGCCACCCACGTCCTTGGCAAACACAAAAGAATCATTCTTCACCGGCGAGTATTCCGCCCGATTTACTGAATCGGGGTAGAACGTCAGTTGGATGCGCGCTCCGCCGGGCATTTTGACCAAATGAATCTGAACCGTGTCCGCGAACCGGGTGGAGATGAGCAGTTCCCGATTGATCGGATCCCAACTCTGCAGGCTGGCGCCGCGAAAATTTGTATACCGCCCTACCGTCTCAGCCAGCGACGCTGGAATCGGAGGAACTCCTTCGACAACCAGGTTTTCGTTGGGACTAATGACTTCATTTTGTGCGAAGGCTGCAGCGGCGAGAAAGAACAGGACTATGGTCGAGCGCAGGAACACCTTCATCAGCAAGCCCCCTGACAATTGACAACGGCGAGGAACAATGTGGCTCGGGCCAACGATCAACGACGAACGGCCAACGACTAGCTTTGGAGCTTGTCGATCTTCGCGGCCATGATGAAATCGCTCTCGGTCAAGCCATCAATCTTGTGGGTCCAGATTGTGATGTCTACTTTTCCCCAGGTCAGAAAAATGTCGGGATGATGCCCCTGCTCTTCGGCCACTGCCCCGACGCGATTCACAAAATCCAGCGCCTGCTTGAAATCAGGGAAAGTGTAGGTGCGAGTCACGTGATGTTCGTTCACGACTTTCCAGTGCGCCCATTCAGGAATCTGTTTGTGAATCGCTGCGAGTTCCTTCCCTTTGAGCGGAGGCACACCTCCGCGACAGGGAACACATGTCTTGCTGGCCAGGTCGGACATCGTCAGCCTCACTCGTCAGAAGGGAATATCTTCGTCGCTGATTGGTGTCGAACCGGCTGGTTCCGGCTCGGGTGCACGTTGGTCAAAACCACCGCCAGCGGCTGCGCCGCGGGAACGTCCGCCGGAGTCGTCGCCGCCACCACCCTCGCCGCGTCCACCGAGTAGAACCAGATCCTGGGCCACGACTTCAGTCATGTACTTTTTTTGATTGGTTTGCTTGTCGTCCCAGGAGCGGGTCTGCAGGCGTCCCTCGATGTAAACCTTGCTGCCCTTCTTGAGGTATTCGCCCGCGATCTCCGCCAGTCGTTGCCATACCACGACGTTGTGCCACTCCGTGCGGTCCTGCCACTCGCCGCCTTTGTCTTTGAAGCGTTCGTTGGTTGCGAGCGTAAGTTTTGCTACCGGGGTGCCGCTCGGGGTGTACTTCACCTCAGGATCTTTACCGAGATTTCCAATAAGAATGACTTTATTAACGCTCTTTGGCATGAGTGCTGCTCCTTCTGCCCCTTGTAGTGCTGAATTTGACCATGGGCCGAAAACTCGAGACATGAATACGAAAATTTAGGGGCTGGATGCTCAATATATCAGAACTGGGGGTCGGGTTGCGGTGATGCGATATAATCTGCCCATGCCTGCCGAACCCGCTACGGGAGCCGTTGGGAGTGTTCCCGACGAGCTCAAGCACGAACCGAAATCCAAAGGCCTTACCACCCCGCGCAAGAAGAAACCAAAAGAGTTGGCGGTTATCACGGAGTGCTGTACCGGCTGCGCGGGATCACCTGCCTGTGTGGAATACTGTCCCGTCGAGGACTGCATGTTCTGGGTGCCTGACGAGGATAGTCCGCCGTTTGGCCGGATCCAGGTGGACCCCATTCTCTGCATCGGCTGTAAGAAATGCCTCAGTAAGGGTCCGGATGGCTGCTTTATGGATGGTTGCCCATGGGATGCGATTGTGATGGTGGATACGGCTGAGGTGGAAAAAGAAGTTGGAGTCATGCCTTTTTAAAGCAGTGGCTAGTGGCTAGTTTCTAGTTTCCGGTTTCTAGTGTCCAGTACAAATCCTTCCTCGGTGATTCTAATAGCTAAGTTGTTGATTCTAGATTCAGCGGCTTTTATGTGCAAAAGCGGCTGCAAGAACTCGCGTAGGATGCCCTTTAAATGCGCCCGGAGGCACGCAGGCGGGCATCGCAGGTCCCAGCCAATCTTTCCATGTCCGGAACGTTTAGCCGAACTCAGATGGCGACCTCGTCGACTGTTATCTTTAAGATATACCTGATGACTCCGACGGGCCACTGATAACTGGCCACTAGCCACTATTTCCTCTCTCTTATCGCTTTCTCGGTCAGCAGCGCCTGCTGTCGCACATGGTCCGGAATATCGGGCAATTCCCGCTCATAGGGAAGGATTGCGGGAAGATCATCTAATCTTCCAACAAGATAGAGGGCGCGCAGCGCTTCCCACACTTGTTCGGTACTGGGATCGAGTGTTGCGATTTCATCCCCGGCGGTGACAGGCTGTCCGGTTTTCACGAACAAATTTCGCAGCCGACCGGCGATGGGTGAACGGATTTCTATGGTCTGCCCGTTTTGTTCCAGCTTGGCGACGACCCCACCTTGATGAATCGCGGTACCCACTGTACTCGTGTCGATCACTTTCCCGGACTGTGGCGCCCTGACTTCCGCTGGTTGAAGAAGCGCGAGGATCTGAGGTCTTCCAGTCGCGTCGCCAAAACGCACCAACGAGAGCGCTGCATTCCCACGCACCAGGGGAGATGGATCGTTCAACATTTTCAACAAAGTTTCGTGAAAACCTGCGCCAGATGTGTCCTGGCCCATCACCCAGGCGTCGGTGTTGCGGACTTCCTCTACGGGATATGACGCCAATCGGACCACTTCGGGGTACAAACGCGTGACACTCGTATCGTGTTTCGCCAGGCGCTCACCGATTTGCACCAGCGCGTGCTGGATGTGGCGAGGCTTCTTATCATCGCGGAGATACTCACTCAGTTGCTTGTCTGAGAGTTGGCGTCCGAACCATGTATTCCACCAGAACAGGAAAGGCATCAGCACGATCAGCCACGCCGTGAGAAAAAACAAAAGGCGATTGCGCGTGGACATGCGGCGGTGAGGCTTAGCTGGTGGTTCCGTCAAGGGAACACTGCTCGACGCTTCGGTGCTAGGAATGGGCTGGCCTGACATGTGAGGTCGATATCTTGACTATAGCAAAATCTCAGTCCACCACATCCGCGTCCATCACGCGTTCCTGCTCCAGGTAGTGAGAGACAGCGTACTGGGCCAGAAGCGGCGTCTGCACATGGATTTCGGCGCCGATCCATTCTCCTTTTCCGTGAGGCGCGTTGAGGGGATGGTTGCAGCGGCCTCCGCTGCCAAACTGCGGGCCGAAATCGGCGCTTTGGATTTCGTCATACTGTTTCAGTCCGCACCACACCTCGTCGCCCACCGTACCGGAAACGTCGATTTTCAATTTCACGATCGGCATACGCTAGGCGGCAAACAAATGATAGAGCATGAAATAAATCACCACGCCGGTGACGGAGACGTACAGCCACAGAGGATACGTCCAGCGCGCGATTGCGGCATGGCGGTCGAAGCGTTCACGCAAGGCTCGGATCAAAGTAATGATCACCAGCGGCACGATCGTGATGGCCAGCAATGTGTGAGAGGTCAGAATCGTGTAGTAAACATAACGCCAGAAGCCGTGTCCGGGGAAGCGGACTGATCCCACGTGGTAGTGATAGTACAAGTAAGAAGTCAGGAACAGGCTCGACGTGACCACCGCAGAAATCATGACCGCGCGATGAGCCGCCATGCGTCCGCGCTTGATGAAGCTGTGTCCAACTAGCAGCAGCACGGCGCTGGTTCCGTTCAGCGTCGCATTGATCACCGGGAAGATTGCGTACTGGGCTGGGTCGGACATCATGCGGCGGGCCTGGTGGTGCGCCGGTTCACCATGACAAAGGCGAGTCCGAACATGAAGCCGGAAAACAAAATCAGGGTGGCCAGTGAGGAAAACAACGGAAACACTTCTGGTGTGCCCGGATAGAGCAAGGTGCGCAGGGCTTCCACTCCGTAAGTCAAAGGATTAATTCGCATCAGGATGCGGATCCAGCCCGACGCTCCCGCCAAAGGAAACAATGCCCCCGACAGCAGCCATAGCGGAATCAGGAACAGATTAATGATGGCGTGAAAGGCCTGTGTGGAATCCATTGGCCAGGCGATGGCGAATCCGAGAGCGGTCAAGGCGAATGAAACCAGGAAGACCGTCAGCACGACCAGCAGGAATTGCGTGAAGCTTAAATGGATACCTAGAAATGGTCCGAGCGCCAGGAAGATCAGGCCTTGAATAGTCGCCAGCGTAGTTCCGCCCAAAACTTTTCCTAACACAATCGCGGAACGCGGTACGGGTGCTACTAGCACCGACAATAGAAAACCTTCTTTGCGATCTTCAATCACTGACATCATGGTGAAGATGGAAGTGAACAGCACGATCATGATCAGCGCGCCGGGGTAGAAATAATCCAGATAGTGTTGCTGTCCGGGCGACTCGCCTGAGCGGAACGATGTGCCGAAACCGGAGCCGATGACCAACCAGAACACCAGCGGTGAAGCAATGACGCCAATGACGCGAGTCCGTTGGCGGTAAAAGCGGACGATTTCGCGCCACCAGAGTGTGAATGCAGGCAGCAGCAGTTCATTCGAGAGCGAAACGGATTGGGCCGGCAATGTTGCGCTTTGGGTGGCCATATTGTAGCGCCGGCGTCCCGCCGGCTTTTGTTGCTCTCAGCTCTATATACGTTACCGTCGGAGGGCCGGCGGGACGCCCGGCGCTACGAGGCATTAAGTTCCTTCCGTCCAGAATTTGTGGCCGGTGCGATGGATAAAAACGTCTTCCAGTGTCGGCTTGCTGACCGAGATAGCTTCGATTTCGCCAGGAAAAGTTTCTACCACGTCAGTAATAAAGCGATGACCGTTCTCACGTTCGAGGCGAACCTGACCATCGAGCACTTGCGCATCCACCTCGAAGCGCGAGCGAATCTTCTCGGCAAGCGCTTCTGGGTCTCGTGTGTCAAGCAGAATCACATCTCCGCCAATTTCGTGTTTTAGTTCCGCAGGAGTGCCGAGAGCCACCAGCTTGCCTTCATTCAGGATAGCCAGACGATCGCAATGCTCAGCTTCTTCCATGAGATGAGTGGTCACGATCACGGTGACTTTTTCTTCATCCCGCAAGATTTGCAGGTATTGCCAGAGATCGCGGCGAGCTCCAGGATCCAGTCCGGTGGTCGGTTCATCCAGAAGCAAGACCGACGGGTGATGGAGTAGTCCCTTGGCCAATTCCAGACGACGCTGCATCCCGCCGGAAAACGTTTCTGCCTTCTCACGGGCACGATCGGCCAGGCCAACTCGCGCCAGCATTTCTTTTATGCGCGATTTCAGTGCACCTCCATGCAATCCATAAAGATGTCCCTGATGACGCAGGTTCTCGGCTGCCGTGAGCTTGACGTCGATACTTTGCGCCTGGAAGACGACTCCAATGTGGCGTCTTAAATTATTTGGATCTCGGGCGGCATCGAACCCCAGGATGAGGGCGCGACCGGCAACCGGGATCATCAACGTGGATAAAATGCGAAACAGAGTTGTCTTGCCGCTGCCGTTTGGTCCCAACAGTCCGAACAACTCGGCTGGGCGCACGTCAAAAGAAACGCCATTCAAAGCGGTGCGATCCCCATAGCGATGCACGAGATCCTGAACCGAGATTACGGAAGAGGTGGCGACAGCTATCTCGGGGTCGGAGCCAGCAACGGCGTATGCGGACATATTGGGAACCACAGACTATTCTACGATGAGACGGTGTTGAGCATCATCAGAGCAAACAAGAGAGGCAAGTAAATGACTGTAGCCTGCAAAAGCTGGCGCGCCCGTTGCTTGGACCTCGCGGTGTTCGGAGCCATCTTGAATGTTGCCAGGCGGAACCCGAAATAAAGGAGTCCCAAACTCATCAGTAGCGCGCCCACAAAATAAATTTTGCCTGCCATGCCAAGAAACGCGGGAAGCAAGCTAATCGGAATCAAGCCAATCGAGTAGAGCAGAATTTGTCGCGCCGTGGACCTGCCATCCTGTTCCACTACCGGCAACATGCGGACACCGCCGCTCTCGTAGTCTTCACGGTACAGCCATGCGATGGAGAAGAAGTGCGGGAACTGCCAGAAGAAGACAATGGCGAACATTACCAGAGCGCCCCATTCTAATCGCCCGCGCGCGGCTGTCCAACCCAGAACACCGGGCATCGCCCCCGGGAACGCTCCAATAAATGTGCAGATGGGATGAACTTTTTTCAACGGCGTATATGCTGCGAGATAAACCGCGGCGGTAGCCAGCGACAGCCATCCGGTCAGAGAATTCAGCATCCATCCAAGATAGAGCGCTCCGGCAATGCTCATCGCCGCGCCTGCAATCATGGCATGCAAAAGACTCATGCGACCGGCGGGCAATGGGCGTTGAGCGGTGCGACGCATGCGGCCATCCGTTTCGCGCTCCATTACTTCGTTGAGCGCCGCCGTTCCAGCGGACACCAAGGCAATTCCCACCAGCGTATGGAACAGACCCCATGAAAACGAAGAAACTCCGGACTTCTGCGCTCCAAAGTAAAACCCGCACCATGCAGTCATCACGATCAGCGATGTAACGCGCAGCTTGGCCAGTTCAGCATAATCGCGCGCTCGCGTCATGACGCCATTACGCGGCACCACCAAGGGCTGTATCGCAGTGCTCATGCGGCTACCGGCTTTCGTTCTCTATCTGGGATGCGTTCTTGGAAGGCGACGGGTACATGCCTCCAAACTTGAATACTGAGAATAACAGCCGTGGCCAGCAGCAAGGCTCCAACTGCAACGTGCGCTACAGTGGAAATTACCATGGGCAATTCAGGCTGGATCGCGTCGTGACCCCAGGCTACACGAGTTTGAAAGGCCAGGAAACCGAGGCCGAGTTGCGCGATCATGAGCGAAAGCATGGTAATTGCGGGACGACGAACGGCTTCGATCCTGGAATATTGCGTCAGGGCGCGGATTGCGGTCCAGGACAGCACCACGGCGACGACCGCCGCATTCAAGACGTGCGGCCACCAACTCATCCCTTTGTGGCGGAACATCGCACCCAAAAAAAGTTGAACGTAGAGCACAAAAATAGATAGCAGAGTCAGTGTGATTAAACTAGGACGCCGGGTGTCGAAGTCAACCTGAGGCACTTCTTCCACCCATTTGCGGCCAGTAAAAAGCGCGATCGCAACCGCGATACAAAAAAAGGTCTGCGCCAGTGAGGCATGAGCAGACGAGATAGCCGGTGGAAGAAAGAAGAGCACGGTGATTCCGCCCAGAATGCCTTGTGCGACCACGGTGCCCAGAGCGGCAACTCCCAGAATTCTTATCCAGCGGCGGCGATCGGATCGCCATGTCCAGATTGCGAGAACAATGGTGAGCAGACCTACAAATTCCGCCACCATGCGATGGCTGTGCTCGAATCGAACGCCGCCTACCATGTGCGGCATCTTGTAGAGAGAACCGAAAGAAGTCGGCCAATCGGGAACGGAGAGACCCGCATCGTTGCTGGTGACCAAGGCTCCGGCAATGATGAGCACAAACGTGGCCGCAGCCGTGAATACAGCGAAACGGTGCAGCGCACGATTGTACCGTGTGGGAACGGACTTCAGAGGCGGCTCCCTTGGGTCTATTGAGGACAATGATTCGCTTGAAAAATCTGGTCGCGAGGACGGGCTTGAGACCCGTCCTCACTCAGATTGCAGTATTCGCAACGCGGTCATTCTATCAAAGCTTCTATTGCTTGAAACCCTGATCGACAGTCTTGCTGTCCTTGGCCGCGAGCGTAACTTTCTGGTCCTGTTCGCCCAGCTTCTCATGCACGAAAGCCAGAGTGTAATCCCCGGGCGGCAGTCCCTTGATCTCATACTTCCCGTCCGCGCCAGTGACAGCGTAGAAGGGAGTTTTGGAGACGTTGATGAACATTTTCATCCACGGATGCTGGTTGCACTTCACCGGCAACATGATCTCTTCGCGAGCGAAGGTCTTCTCCAGGGGAGCAGCGTTGGGCGGTTGAGACTCGTTCCACTCACGGTTATCTTTCGGTGTGGGATGAATATTGTGAGTGGTGGGATCGCTGTTCTTGATTTCAATGGTCTGGCCCGCCATTACGCCGAACACGTGCGGATGATAACGGCAGCCATTCTGGTCGAGAGTGACTTTGTCGCTGGGAACATCGAAGGTGCGATCTCCCAAGCCATCCTTCACGTAGACGAAAACGTTCGCCAGTTTGCCGCTGTCCACGACAATGGTCTCGGCCTGATTGGTGCCCTTGCAGGCCGCGTCTTGACTCATATCAATCTTGGCGGGTTTGGGAGCAGCGCCACCGAATGTGACGGTGCCGCTTACCTTGGCTGCTGTACTCTGATCAATCGGAGCAGAGGTTTGCGAAGGTTTCGATCCGGAAGTGGGAGAGGTGCCCTGCTCTTCATTGGTATTTTCTTTCTTGTTGCATCCGGCCAGCAGTAACAACCCAAGAAGGCAGAGTCCGAGCATTGCTACCCAGGTCTTCATATTCATGATGTCCCTTTCTTGAAGAAGGTTTGAAAACATTAGAGAGTCCAGCAATTCGCACTTGGCACTTAGCATTTAGCCAGTCCGGGCAATTGCGGATTGCCAAGTGCGGCTTCTGCTCCGAAGAGAGCAAATATTTTACCGCGAACCACCACCCGGCGCTGTTCGCTGTGAAGCGGAACTGCTGGTTGCGGTTGCCTTGCGTTTTCCCGCGGGTGGATTGCTGGAAGCTCGTGTGTGTCCCATAGCCGCGGCCACACGACGTTGTTCTTCCGGCGTGAGCTGGAATATGTAATCCACCAGGAGCTTGGTGTGGTCCGCCTCATATCCTTGGAAGGAGGGTGGTGTTGGACCGGCGAATACCCAGTGATTATTTTCCCGCTTAAACAATCCCGAGGGCATGGATGTGCCCGGACTGATTGCTTGCGGGTCAACGATCCAGCGCTCGACCCAGTCCGGCTTTAGACGCTCTTTCGCCAACAGGAAGTTGGGCGCGGTGGCAATTTTGTCATGTTGCGGATCGCCAGTGGCATGGCACTTCAGACAGGGCGCGGCGGTGCTCGAGAACAAGCTGCGCGCCATGTCGTTCTCTTTGGCGGTGAGCGTAGGCACGCGTTCCGGAATGTAGGGCATCGGTTGCTGCGAGAGTGCCTGGAAGAAACGCACCAGCTTGCGCAATTCATTTTCCGAGAACGAGAAAGTCGGCATGCGAACTTTCAAGTAGGAGCGCACGCCATTCCGGTTCGTGTCGCTCTCGCTCAAGGACGGATTCGATAGAAAACGGCGCAGCCACTCAGGATCCACGCGCGCGCCTTCAGTCAGGAGTTTGGGAGGGAGTTGCTCTTTCCAGTCGGGATCCTGATAGCGCGTCATTCCCATCAGCGTGGTGGACTGGCCGGGAATGAACTGGTGGCATCCCATGCAGTTGTATTTCTTGACGATCCACCAGCCTTCCTGGATGTCATGGCGCGCGTCTCCCGGTTTGTACTGGTAGCTGGCGGGCAGGGAAGTTTCCTCGCTGCCCAGGAGCAACGTGGTCAAGGAGCGGATCTGATCCTTGGTCAGATGTGGATTGGGCATGCGCAAGACTTCAGTTTCGGACTTGATCTTGCCCTTGTCATACACATCCGGCTCGGCCAGCTTGTGCTCGAAAAATCCTTTGTGGTCGTACCACTGTCCTTTAGCGGGCCCCTCCGGCAAGCGTTGGAGATCTTCTGGATTCGTGATCGGATCTTTGCCAGTGCCGCGCTGTGCGGGTTCGGTATAAAGAGCGAAATCGAGGCGTTCGATCGGCTTGCTTCCCTCGGCAGTGAGTTCCGTGCCGATGCGGCCTTCATCTTCGAAGCCAGAAATCTCGTGACAGCCGGCACAACCAAAGTGCCGCACCCATTTTTTGCCTTCCTCGCGCAGGCTAGGATCTTCCATGAATGCAGCGTCAGGATATGATGACGGTTCCTGTTTTTTCTGCGAGATCAGATATGTGGCAATATCCTGGGCATCGGGCACACTCAGGCGGAGGCTAGGCATGACCGTCATGTTCTGTACCTGGAGTTCGTGGCCGTCGTTGGGGCACTGGCTGTGCTCCAAGTCGAAGACGTAGGGCAGACCTTTTTTGGCGTAATCCTCGGGACCAATATCCTTCTTCTCTAGCGGACAGTAGGGCCGCGTGCGTTGGCGCGCATTGTGCACCCATCGCACCAGGTAATCGAAATTCGCTTTCTCTCCCACGCGAGTAAGATTCGCGGCGAACGTGCCACCCTGCATCTGGTCGCCTTCGCCAATGGAATGGCAGGCCATACAGCCTCGGGTCTCAAACAGTTCTTTGCCGTGCTCAGCGTTCCCTGGATTCTGCTTGGGTAGCGGATCCTTGAAGCCGGACTGCCAGATATAAGCTGAGATGGCGCGGATCTGCCGATCACTCAGGCGGAAGTTCGGCATTTTGGTGGTCGACCGGAAGTCCGTGGGCTTCTTGAGCCATACTGGAATCCAGTTCCGGTTAAGTTTCAGCCGGACGTCTTTTAGATTCGGTCCGACTTTTTTCACGTCTTGCAGCAGGCTGCGAGACTGAAAATCGAGCTGTTGAATGTGGCCATCAATCTTGCTGCTGGAAATCTTCAGCGCGATGGCCTTGTCGTTCAACCGGTTGGCTTCGTCGTTGGACTGGGCAGTGTCGGCCTGCTTCATCAGTTCAGCCGCTTGCTTGGAGTTTTGTGCCTTCTCGGTTTCGAGTTGCTTGATCTGCTGGCCAACGGAGTTCAGGTCTTCGGGTTCCTTGTCGTAGCCTTCGTAACGATGGCAGCCGACGCACCCTCGTTGCCTGAACAGGTCTTTGCCTTCGCTGATGTTCCATCCCACGTCGCCGCTGACCAACACCATGTCGGCCGCGTGACAGGTCTGGCAGCCGGCTTCGGTATTTTGTTTGGGGAAGAGCGGCCACAGCCAGTGCTCGTAATTTCCGTGACCTTTCTCGACGCTGGTAGTGGCACGGCCATTACCCTGGTGACAGGGAGAGCAACCAAATTTGTCCGGATCGTGAATCTTCAAGAGTTCGGGTTCGGGATGGCTGACGAAGGCTTGAGCATATTCATCCGGCCGCTTCTGTCCCTTGGGAGTCATCAATGCCGCGGTGAGCTTGAGCGGCTCGCGAATTCCCATGTGGCAAGATTCGCAGCGGTCCACAATGTTGGCCTCTGCCACGTTGATCTGCTGGATTGTGGGATCCCATTCGCTGGTCTTCTTTTGTAAGCCCTCGATCTGACTCGGCGTGAGATCGACCAGGTGCGCGCTAACGTATTCCGTGACCTTATTGTTGGCTTCGGTGACCGGCTTCAGGACGTCGGCCAATTCCGCGCTGACTTTGGTTCGCTCATCTTTTAGTTCGTTGTATTTTTCTTCAAGCTGGCGGAAGTCATACTTTTCTTTGTGGCCATCCGGATACTCGACAGTCCAGACTTTCTTCTTGTACTCATCGAGATCTTTCTGCTTGCTTTTCTTACCCGATGCACTGGGGTCGGTTTCGATTTCGTAGGTGATCGCATTGGCGTATGCGCGCTTGTCCGTGAAGACGTTCTGGACGGCTAGAATTTTCGCGTTGAGATCGATGATCTGCTTCTGAAGCGCGTCTCTGTGTGGTTTGGCTTCAGCATCCGCTTGCGTGGCAGCCTGTTCGAGCTTCTGGTAGTCGGAATCCTTCTCAAGATCGCTGACTGAGCGCGCAGACTTGGACTTGGCAGCTTTCAGGAACGCGCCGTAGCGTTCCTTCCATTGTTTCTGATAAGCAATCCAGGGACGCTGTGCCCATCCTTCGTCCCATAACGCCCAGAACAACGAGGCTATGAGCAGCACCATTGCCACCGCGTAATGCAACGCGTAAGACTTGCTTACGACCGGATCGTTCTCGGGCAGTTCGGGCAAAAAACCTCCAGGTCAGTCGTTGGGCGTTTTCACACGTTAAACCACGGCGTTATCCACACGTATTTGATATGCCATGCCAGACGCAAAAGCATTTTTAGCGGTAGCGCCACCATGGTGAGCAGGAAAAACATCATGATAGAGTACTGAAGCAGGCTCATGCGCTGGTAGTCTTTCGGGTTGTAGCGCCGGAACAGGGCGTGGAGGATAAAGCCTCCGAGCAGGTAATATCCTCCGACGATGACGGCTCCGAAAATTGCTTTCGCCAGATTGGAAGTGATTCCAAAAAGATCTGGTAAGTCGCGGTTCACCTCGTAAATCAGGCGATTGTGGTCCCAGGTTTGTCCGGGCCAGAACCATTGCCAGCCAGGGCCGCGGATGAATGTGCCGATGATGATCATCGCCACCCACAAGATGATGAAGCCGAACAAAAAAGTGCCAATCGCAAACTTGCGCTGTTTCCAGGTGTAATAGCCGCTGCCCAGCGGATTGGTATCGATATAAGGAATCACCATCAGGCCGATGATGATTAGCGTCGGCATCACTACGCCGGCGATCCAGGGATCGAAATACACCAGCATTTCCTGAAGGCCCAAAAAGTACCACGGCGCTTTCGCCGGATTCATTGTCAGGTTGGGATTGGCGGGTTCCTCCAGCGGCGCATTCAAGGTGATGGACCAGATCATCAGAACAATCGTGACAATGATGGCGGCGAGAAATTCAATTCGCAGAAGAAATGGCCAGACGTGCACTTCTTTTTGCCAGCCGGGGCGGAAAGGCCAGGTTTTGCGATGATGAGTCTTTGCCATGGCCGGACTGGTTTCCAGCTCGCCAATGAGTGCGTCGTTGGCCTTGGCCTGCTTCCATCCCAGATAGATGTAGAAAGCCAGCAATGGCATGAGGCCGACAATGGGGACATTGTCCGGCGCGGAAGCGATATCCCAGAGTTGCCGCCAATCCATAAATGCTCCTGCGTGTAGCGCCGGCGCTACTCAGCGTTTCTCTTTTACTTCCGAAGCAAGCATCACCGGCGCTGGGCCGGAAATGCCGCCATCTTTTCTCACGCGCCAGAAGTGCACGATCATAAAAATCGACGCCACGATGGGAATGCCGATGCAGTGCCAGATGTAGGAGCGCAGCAGTGCGTTGGCATCCACGATTGAACCGCCCAGCAATCCAAATCGAACGTCGTTGTATGGCGTCATGTGAAGAAGCGGGCCGAACGGTCCTTCATGACCAAGCAACGGGGTGGCACGCGCCATGTTGGTTCCGACAGTTACCGCCCAGAATCCAAGCTGATCGTCTGGCAACAAGTAGCCAGTGAAGGAGAGCAGCAGGGTCAGGACGAGTAGGATTACACCCACGTTCCAGTTGAACTCACGCGGCTTCTTGTACGACCCGGTCAGGAAAACGCGGAACATGTGTAGCCATACCGCAATCACCATCAGGTGCGCCGCCCAGCGATGCATGTTGCGCAGCAGCTTGCCGAAGGGTACATCGTGCTCGAGATACAAGACGTCGCGGAATGCCTGAATCTTGCTGGGGTGGTAATAAAACATCAGCAACACGCCGGTAAAAGTAAGCACGATAAAAAGATAGAAGGTGATTCCGCCCATGCCCCAGGTGTAGCTGTAACGCACGGCGTCGCGATTAATTTTCGCGGGATGAAGGTGAAGGAATACGTTCGAAAGCACACCCAGAGCCCGGTTGCGCGGGGTGTCGTCATGCTTGTGGCGGAAGATTGAGGTGTAGACCTGGGTCTTGGTCGGGTCTTTGAGCCCTTCGATTTGCTCTTTGGCTTTCGCGGGCAGATCAGTCTTGAGAGACTCAACATCTTCCTTCATACCCGCCTTCACTTTTTGCAGCAGGCTGACTCGATTGCCATTCTTTCCGTTCTGATTTTCTTCAGCCATCACATCCTCTTTTAAACCGACAAGTAAGCTCCGGGGTCGTTAAAGCGGCTGGGCTGTCCCTTGGGCCATTGGTAGAGCCGCGAGACGTCCACCAGAATCTGACCGTCGGGGGCGATGTCGACATGCGCCCGGTCCATGGGACGCGGCGCCGGTCCTTCGAAGTTCACGCCTTCGCTGTCATATCCGCTGCCATGGCACGGGCATTTGAATTTGTTCTCACTGGGCTTCCAGTCGGGAGTGCAGCCAAGATGCGTGCAGCGCGCGTAGATCACGAACATGCGATCGGGTGTGCGATCGACCCAGATACGATATTTTTGTTGCCATTTTGTATCGACACCGAGTCCGTAATCCGCAGGATAACCAATTTTGAAACTGGTTGCGGGCTCGAACAACGTGCGCGGCAGGAAGAAGCGGAAGAAAGCGATGAACCACGCCATCAGGAAGGCGGCGACGGCAGTCCACACAAAACGGCGTCGTCCCTGATTGACGTCGCTGTCATCGGGTCCAACCGAGGCCACGCCTCCTGCGGCAGCAGCTTTTGAAGTTCCTACCGCGGGCGTGCCGACGTATGTGTTTGCTTCGGTGCCGCGCGCACTCGCAGATGCCACTGTCGCTTGCGCAGCCGCGGGTCGGGCCGCAGCCGGAGCTGCCGGTCTCGCGGCGGAAGCTGCTGCTGCCGGGGCCGGAGCGGCGGCGGGAGTCGCTGGTTCGCCAAGTAGGGCAGTGACTTCTGCATCGTTCAGCGCAGGTAATCCTTTGCGGTTGCGGCGTGCCTGCTCGGCGGCCACCGTGGAGCGGCTCCATTTTTTTCCTGCTGCAACAATGGCGGCAACTTCTGGACTGATCTCTGCACTCGCGCTAGCCGCGGCCGGAGTAGGCGGAGTTGCTGTCGCTTGTGCTGGCGGAGCTGCGCTTGCGGGTGGCGCAGCGGGCGCGGGGCTCGCGGCCGGTGCAGAGGTCTCACCACGCTCCCAGGGCATCTGTTCGCCGGCTTTCAGGGCAGCGATGTCCTCATCGGTCAACAGAGGAAGGTTCTTGCGTTGCCGGTAGGCCTGCTCCATGCCGATCACGGAATTATTCAACGCCGGGCGCGGCCACGGCGGAAGATGGCCGAGGACGCCATTGGCTACGCTTTTTGGGGACTCGTCTGCCATTCGTCCTTTATAGAAACATTTCGCTCATCAATCTGCTGCTACGAGGTAATTCACGTCCGGAGCGTGAGCTCTGTCGACGTCCAGTGCCGCGATTACCAATTCGGCCAACGCTGCGATGAAAGTCGGGGCGTCGTTGAGCCCAGAACTCATTTCAAATCGTTCAATTCCCAATTTGCGAGCTTGCTCGCGTGCTTCGTGATCGATCTCTCCCAGCGTCTCCACGTGATCGGAGACGAATGAAATTGGGACGACACATACTTCTCGAACGTGTTGGTCCCGCAGATCAATCAGCGTGCGACGCAGTGAGGGCTGAAGCCACTTGCTGGCGCCAACCTTGCTCTGATAGCAGAGGCGATAGCGATTCCGCCATCCGCCCCGCTGCATGATTAGCTCGACTGTCTCTTCGATCTGCCGCTGGTAGGGGTCGCCTTGTTCAATCACCGACACCGGGACGCTGTGCGCGCTGAAGACGATGTCGGCTCGCTGGGGATCAGGAAAACGGGCCAGTGCTTCTTCTAATTTTTCTACTACGGCTTCTAAATAGAGCTCGTTCTCATAGAACGGGTCCACGCAATGCACCGGGATATCGTCGGGGAACCGCCGCCGCCACTCATTCAGGCTGCTGCCAGTAGTGGTGCTGGAATATTGCGGATAGAGAGGCAGCAGCACGACCTCATCGCATTTGGCTGCGCGCAAATGTTCAATCGCTTCCGTGGTAAATGGATGCCAGTAGCGCATGGCCACGAAGCAGCGGGCGTCGAGGCCGGATTCCGTCAGCTTGAGTTGCAAGGCACGGGCCTGCTGTTCGGTAAAACGGCGGATGGGAGAGCCTCCGCCGATGACTGAGTAATGATGCTGAACTTTTTTAGCGCGTGTGCTGGAAATGAGTTTGGCCAAAGGCTTGCGGCCTAGGCGGGCGAAAGGGAAATCGATGATATCGGGGTCGCAAAAAAGATTAAAAAGGAAAGGTTCGATTGCGTCCAGCGTGTCGGGGCCGCCGAGCTGGAACAGAACTACGCCTACTCGCCGTGTTGGGCTCACCATTCCCCGGGTTTCCTTGAAGAACAGAGCATACTACTCAATATTGAGAAGGTTGGTCAATGTGTCGCGGCAGAATCTGGTGGTAGTTTGAAATTGGTAGGATTATTGGAACCTAAAGCGGCGGGGTGCGGCAGCATGATTGATGAAATGTTGTCTATTGTAGTTTTTATTGGCGGACCACGCATGCACCCCATAACCGAAGTCATTGTTGTGGTCGTATTTTTCTCGCTATCTTTGGCTTTCGTAATTTGGTTCGAGCGGGACAAGCGTCGCAGGGACTGGCAGGAACCCGACACGGAAAGGCCACCAGTATTTGCTGCGCTTGAAATCCTTCAACCTGCAATTCTTTCTTTCATCCTGATTTGCATTGCCCTGATGGTCATGATGTGGCTACTGGCTCGCTCGAATTAGGCAAACTGTCACGCGTGAGAAGTCTCGGCGGCGGGCGCGCCCCCTGATTCAGATTCCATGAATTCAATAATCGAATCGGCAAATTCCGAAGTTCCGGCCTTGCCTCCCACATCCCGCGTCAGTTTGTCGCGAGTGCGGTAAACCTTTTCCAGAGCGTTGCGGATCTTAGTTGCTGCGTCATACTCACCCAGGTGGCGAAGCATCAGCAGGGCAGAACGGATCACTGCCGTGGGGTTGGCGATGTTCTTTCCCGCAATGTCCGGGGCCGAGCCATGCACTGCCTCGAAGATGGCGCAATGATCACCGATATTCGCGCCGGGAACAAATCCCAGTCCGCCGACAAAAGCGGCGCAGAGGTCGGAGATGATGTCCCCATAAAGGTTTTCCATTAACAGCATGTCGTACTGGTAGGGATTCATTACCAGTTGCATGCAGGTGTTGTCCACGATGTGCTCGCCATACGTGATCTCGGGATACTCCTTGGCCACGTTGCGGGAGCAGCGCAGAAAAAGGCCGTCCGAGAGTTTCATGATGTTGGCCTTGTGGATGGCGTGGATCCGCTTGCGCTTGTTCTTGCGCGCATACTCAAAGGCAAAGCGCGAAATGCGGGTGGAAGCTTTTTCGGTGATGATCTTCAAACTCTCTACAACACCGGGAACGACTTCGTGCTCGATGCCGGAATATAGTCCCTCGGTATTTTCACGCACGATGATCAGATCGACGTCGGGATAGCGCGTAGGAATGTGGGGCAGGTTGCGGATGGGACGAAAGTTGGCGTAAAGCTCAAATTTTTTCCGCAGCGCCACGTTAATGCTGGCAAACCCGCCAGCGATGGGAGTCGCGACCGGACCCTTGAGCCCAACCCCAGTGCGTTCGATGGATTCGATCAGCTCTTTGGGGATGTATTCGTGATATTTCTCATAGGCTTCGGCGCCCGCCTGGAAAGTTTCCCATTCAAATTTCAGACCGGTGGCTTCGAGGACGCGCACTGCGGCGCGAGTGACTTCAGGACCAATGCCATCGCCGGGAATGAGAGTGATCTTGTATGCCATTGAATTTGGGATTGCGAATTTTGCCTAGTCCTTCGCCGCAGTCTTGCTGCGAACTTCCGGAGTCTCCTTGGTCTTCAGCAGATCTTTTAGTTCCGTCATGAATTCTTTCACGTCCTTGAAGTCGAGATAGACGGAAGCGAAGCGGACGTAGGCGACCTTGTCGTATCGACGCAGACGATTCATGATGAGCTCTCCCAGTTCACTGGTTTTGCGTTCGCGCTCGGGAGACTCGATCACGAAGCTCTCCGCTTCGTTCACAATCTGTTCCAACTTGCTGATGGGTACGGGGCGCTTCTCACAGGCGTGCAGGAGACCGTTCAAAACTTTCTGACGCTCGAATTTTTCGCGCCGGCCATCTTTTTTCACCACCATGTAGGGAATTTCGTCGATGCGCTCATAGGTAGTAAAGCGTTTGGTGCACTTCAGGCACTCGCGACGCCGGCGGATGGAATCGGCTTCCTTGCTCTCGCGCGAATCCACCACCTTATCGTTTGCAAATCCGCAAAAAGGACACTTCATGGGGCTTGGGAACTCACCGCATTGTAGCAGGCAAACAAAGTCACTCGACGCAGGCAAGTGGCTGCCTGACTGGAACATGCAGACTTTATGAGAAGTTCAAGTGGAGGCAGGTGGTGGGGAGGAAGGCAGGCTGACCTGCTCTTGCTCGCGGCTCTCTGCTGCAAGTCTCCGGAAAGAGAGTCGCTCGCGATGAGCCAGCAACAGGCCGAGGGGAATTACGGCAACGAACGTGACCAACCACAACATGATTCCGCAACTGGCAGCCAATTCGTGGGGAACGTCGAAGACATGCTCCAACGTCGCAATGGTGGCAAGCTGCGAGCCGCCACCGACGCCTGGCAATTGAATCATCGAGCCCACCATGCTGGATCCCATCAGCAGCAGAACTTGGGTTTGCGGTATCTCGAGTTCCTCGACACCGTAAGAGTGAGTCACTTCCTTGTAGGCCACCGCGATCATGCACCACATCACTACCGAAACAACCACCAGTTGTAGAAAAGAGAAAACACTGTCAATGGTGTTAAGGCCGCGGTGGAATTCGCGGACGCGAAGCGCGATTCTTTTTCCCAGATTCGCCGCTAGGTGGGAGAAGCGGCGCTCCACCCAACTGGCCAGCGCTTCTCCATTGCGGCTGATGGCCATGGCTATGGCCGTCATCCCAATGACGATGCCCAGTAAGATCAGGCCCGCAGCGCGAAATCGCCCGTAGTATTCGAGTTCCCTCGGTGAGTGTGCGACGAAGATCGCAATCATCAGCAGTAAGGTGAAAGCGCCAATGTCGAAAATACGTTCCACCGCCCACACGCCCAACTGCGAGGAAAATGGGAGATTCTCCTTGCGCGCGATCAGATAGGGGCGGATCAACTCTCCCGGTCTTCCCAGGATGGCGAGTCCGGCGAAGCCAATCAAAGTGGGCGCAACCAAACCCCACCAGGATGCTTTCGGCCGCACCGGGCGCAGAAAAATTTTCCAGCGAAAGGCTCGTACCACATAGGCCAGGTAAATCAGGCCGATAGCATGGAAAATGTGCCGCTTGTTGACCTGGTCGGTCTGGCTCCAGAAGGTGGCCCAGTCAAAATTGCGCCATGTTCGAAACTGTATGTAGACGAGAATGGCGAAGACTGCGGCTAACAGCCCGTAGATAATGATCTGTTTCTTACTCATCGACCCGAGACAAAGGAACTATACCGTAGTCAAGGTAAATGACCCGAAGGCGAGGGTCAACGTACTGTCGAGGCCAGTACGCTCGGCTCAGTGCGATCCAGGGAGAGGCTCGATTTGGGAAGCGGAGGTCTCTGGGTGCATTTTCGTCGACGCAAGTTGTGGCTGACTTGTGACCGCCTTTGACTTCGACGCAGCCGAGATTTTCTGTTGTGCACGCTTTTTGCGATTGAAGTCGCGGATAATGCTCGCGACGTAAGCACGAGTCTCGTAGTACGGCGGCACACCACGGTACTGCTCCACGCGATGTGGTCCGGCGTTGTAGGCGGCCAGGGCCTTCACCAGATCGAAGTTGTAACGTTCCAGCAATTCGCGCAAATAACGTGTGCCGCCTTCTACGTTGGACTTAGGGTCGAAGGCGTTGGCGACGCCCAGTTGCGACGCGGTGTGCGGCATCAGTTGCATCAGGCCCTGTGCGCCCTTGGGGGACACGGCACGCGCGTTGAATCCGCTTTCAGCGTGAATCACGCTATTGATGAGATCGGGATCGATGTGGTGGCGATCGCCGATGGTGTCGATCACTTCATTCAGCGTCTGCGGACGCTCGGGAACCGGGACTTTGATTGCAGGTGCTAGAACTGGAGGTGCGAGATCCTTCTCAAATCGGTCGATCTCACTAGTGGGAATATCCACGTAGCCGGTGCGGTCGGCACTGAGATAAAGACGAGTGACAGTTCCAACAATCTCACTCTTTTCGTGCCGAATGGAGAATCCGTTATGCAGAACGGCAAGCTCGGAGCCAAAGGCGACCGCTGGAGATATAGCCAGCCCGAATATGAATCCGAATTGAAGCCACAATTTCATCGGAGATTTTAATTCTAGACGGTGACGCGTGAATCGCCTAGCACTTGTTCGAGAGCCGCAGCCACGCCGTTCTGGTCGTTCGATAACGTGACGGTCCAATCGTTGCCGCGCAATTCCTCGGACGCGTTTCCCATGATAAACGGCTGTCCAGCGTAAGCAAGCATTTCGATGTCGTTGTAGTTGTCACCAATGGCCATGACCTGTTCGCGAGGGATGCCGCGGTGATTGGCCCAACGCTCCAGGGCGTGGCCTTTAGAACAGCCCTGATTGAGGACGTCGACAATTGACAGATCACGAATTGGATACTCTGTCCGCAATACGGTGATGTCGTTCTCAAATCCATGCGTTCGCAACGCCGCCAGGGCCTGCTGCATGCGCGCAATCGGACCACAGAACATCGCCTGTACCGGATCGGCAGTCAATGACTTCTCAATCGGAATAACGAAGTCAATGTATTGCATGTTCTTTTCCAGCCAGCGCTGGATGCTGGCATTCAATTCCTGCATATGTTCGAGTACGATTGCGCCTTTGATTTCGGTATCGAAGGTCAACACCGTGTTTCCCCGAAACTCCTGCATGGCCGCACAGAGTTTGCGGCAAGTCGCGGCCGGAAGCAGATCGCGATGGAAAGTCTCGCCGGACAGAGAACGGGTGACGGCGCCATTCGAGCTGATCAGCCAAGGATCGAAGCCAAGCTGCTGGGCGATGGGCATGGCGAAGGTGTGCCGGCGTCCGGTCACGAGGATGACTTCGACGCCCTCCGAATGGGCACGGCGCAAGGCGGCGAGGTCAGTATCCGAAATCTGGAACTGGGGATTCAGCAAGGTGCCATCGATATCGACGGCTAAAAGACGGATGGGGAGTTTCACTAGAACAATTTTAGCATTGGGATTGCCCTGGACCGGGGTTAGTGGGAAAGGTTCGTTACCGGAGAACAGGTCCACACGCGTGCAATAAGGTAGCGTGTCCGCGTGCTATATTGCGCAGAATCGTATGGGATCCCTGCTCAATATTTTTTATCCCTGGGGGATCATCCTGCAGGGGCTGGCGATTTTTCACTTTATTCGCCGACGCCCAGATACGTATTGGCTTTGGATCATTCTTTTTGGCGGTGGACTGGGCGCGGCGGTATACATCGTCGCCGAGGTGCTGCCCGACACGGGTCTGCTCCGACAATCGTTCAAAGTCTTCCCACGCCGGCGCCGCATAAATGAACTCGAGGCGGCCATCCTGGATAATCCTTCAGCGGGCAATTACGAAGAATTGGCTGATCTGTATCTGGAAGAAGGGAAGTTCGCCCGCGCGAGAGATTATTACAACAAATCCATTTCGTCACGCACCGATTCTCCCGATCCCTTCTATCGGCGAGCGATTGCAGCGATTCAAATGGAAGACTTCGTTGCTGCGGTGCCTGATCTGGAGCGCGTAGTATCCCGCGACCCGAAATACGACTTTCAGCGAGCTGCCGGATTGCTGTCCCATGCCTACGCCAACACCGGCCAAACAGATCGAGCGGAGGCACTATTCCGCGAGGTCACAAGAACCTCGACGCTCTCGGAGACTTACTACAATTTCGCTTGTTTTTTGCAATCGCAGCAGCGCAACGCCGAAGCGCGTAAATGGGCGCAACGCATCCTGGCCAAGAAGCCGACCATGCCGGGATATTTGAAACGCCGGGAGCGTCCCTGGTTTCGCAAAGCCAACGGATTGTTGAAACGTCTGCCGGCCTAAACTAAAAAATCGTGGTCCTTTGACCAGAAGAAATCATCTTTAAGTTGCGGTAATCCTCGATGGCCCCCATCGCTTACCTCGAATGCACCAAGTGCGGCGATCATATTGACGCCTCTCATCCGCAAACGGTCTGTCCCAATGACGGCGGCGTGCTCTATGTCCGTTATCATCTTGCGATCTTAAAGGAGAACTTTAAGTCGGCTTCACTGGTTGGGCGGGCGCCAACCATGTGGCGATATGCGGAAGTGTTGCCGGACGCCGAGAAAGTATCGCTGGGGGAAGGCTTCACGCCGATGCTGCCGAGCCGGGAATTTCCCAACGTCTATATCAAGGATGAAGGGCTGAATCCAACGGGATCATTTAAAGCGCGCGGACTTTCGGCCGCGGTGACCATGGCCAAGAAGTACGGTCTGAAAAAGCTGGCGATCCCGTCGGCAGGAAACGCGGGGAGTGCGCTGGCGGCTTACGCAGCGGCGGCAGGTCTTGAGTCCTACATCTTCATGCCGAAGGATGTTCCGCTTGCCAACCGCGTGGAGTGCGAGATTTACGGCGCGAATGTCACGCTGGTAGATGGGCTGATCAGTGACTGTGCCCGTATGGTTAGCGAAGGTAAAGAGAAGCAGGGCTGGTTTGATGTCTCGACGCTGAAAGAACCTTTCCGAGTGGAAGGCAAGAAAACCATGGGCTACGAGGCGGCCGAACAATTGGGATGGCGCGTGCCGGATGGAATCATTTATCCGACTGGCGGTGGAGTTGGACTGATCGGCATGTGGAAGGCCTTTGACGAGATGGAGGAACTGGGCTGGATCAAATCGGATCGTCCTCGAATGGTTTCCGTGCAATCATCTGGTTGTGCACCAATTGTTAAAGCATGGGATGGAGGCAAGTCGAGTGCAGAATTCTGGCCGAACGCGAGCACTTTGGCGGCAGGTCTGCGGGTCCCTAAGCCTTATGGGGATTACCTTATTCTCGATATTTTGAAAAAGAGTGGCGGCGTGGCGGTGGCGGTTTCTGACGATGAAATCATGGATGCGCTACGGCACTGGGCGAGAGTGGAAGGAATTTTTGCCGCGCCGGAAGGAGCGGCCGCGCTGGCGGCGTATCGCAAGCTGCGCGACAAAGGTTTCTTCGCGCCCGAAGACACGGTGATTTTATTTAACACTGGTTCGGGGTTGAAGTATCTGGATGTGATCGAAGGTCAAAAGCAAGCTTCGCGAATGGCAGCACCGGCGTCGCGTCAGATCGGAGGAATCATTGGACCGTTCTGAAGGAGCACTCAGCAACCAGCAATCGGCATTCAGCCCTTAACGACCGCTGCGGCTCTTAACCCGGCTTCATGCTACATTTTCTTCAGTGGGTCTTATGGAACAGCGACTCATCCTCATCAATCTGCTGATCAAGCTGGGCGTGGCGGCCTCTGCGGCCAGCATTCTGGGCCGCTCCGTCGAATTCAAGTCGCTGTTGTTCCGGGAAGAGCGCTCGCTCAAGCAGAGAATTTATCTGATCTTATGGATTGCCATTCCTCTGACTTTGGGTGTGTGGATACGGTTCGGGGCCAAGAGTTTCTCGGCAGGAGATTTATCGTTTGAGACTACGATCCTGCTCGGTGTGCTGGGCGGGCGTTTCACTGGGATGGTCGGAGGCGCAATGCTGGCGCTGCCGGCTCTATTGCACGGAGAATGGGCAACCCTGCCTTTCAATTTGCTCTGTGGTTTCACGGTAGGACAACTGCGCAATCTGGCTCCCGACCGGGAGGATATCTGGTCCTTCTCTCCATTTATTGATTTGAGTATTTACCGTTGGATCCGGCGCAATCTGCCCACACCTCGCCTGTTCGACTGGCAGATCATGTTTTTTGCCACCATCGTCGCGCTTCGCTTTATGCAGACCGAACTCTCCCGTTTTCTTCCATCGGCCACTTACAGCCTGGAGAGCCCAAAGTGGTGGGTTGAGATGTTGATCTATGCTACGTCAATTACGGTTATCGGAATCGAACTGAAGATCTGGAACAGCGTACGTATCCAGATCAAGCTGGAAGAACAGGGACGCCTGTTGATGGAGGCCCGCATGGAAGCGTTGCAAAACCAGATCAACCCGCACTTCCTCTTTAATACTTTGAACTCAGTTTCTTCATTGGTGCGTTTTGATCCAGATACGGCCCGCGAACTGATCATCAAGCTGGCGAATATTCTGCGACGGTTGTTGAGCAGCAGCGACGCCTACGTTCCCCTGCGTGAGGAATTAGAGTTTATCGATAACTATTTGGACATTGAGGTGGTTCGCTTCGGACGCGACAAGCTGCGAGTGGTGAAAGAGCTCGACGCGGCTTCCCTGGACTTGATGGTTCCCAGCATGTTGCTTCAGCCTTTAGTGGAGAACTCGATCAAACATGGTCTGGCTTCGAAGATCGAGGGCGGCAGCATTTATATGCGCAGCCGGATCTCCGAATCCCACTTAGTCATTGAAGTCGAAGATGATGGGGTTGGCATGGGTGCGGCAAACCTCTTGGAAAGGCCGACTGGGCTGGGCGGAACCGGCATTGGGATGGCGAACGTCGCCGAACGATTGAAGGTGTTGTACGGCGACACCGCGCACATGACCATCGACAGCCACGACGGAAAGGGAACCCTGGTGCGTCTTCGCTTGCCGATTTTGGAGACCGCGGGCGCGATCCCCGCAGCTCTTTATGAAGAGCGAGCCAGCACGCGGCGGTAAAAATCCTCATACTGCGGAATGATTTCGCTGGAGCAGAAGCGGGATTTTGCTACCAGGCGAGCGGCCTGGCTCATTTCCCGCAGCCGGTTATTGTCAGTGAGCAACTCGATGGCATAGCGCGCCATAGTCTCCACATCTCCGACGTCGGCCAGGTAGCCACTTTTGCCGTGCTCGATCACCTCAGGTACGCCGCCCACGCGGGTGGCTATGGGAGCAACTTCGCACGCCATGCCTTCCAGGGCAGCCAGTCCGAACGATTCCAATTCGCTGGGCAGCAACATCACATCCGCCAGAGCGAGCTTTTCGTGAACCTGATCCTGTTTGCCCAGGAACAGCACGTCATTGTGAATGCCTTTTTGAACTGCTAGCCATTCCGCGCGTGAACGATCGGGGCCGTCGCCAATCAGCAAGAGTTTGGATGGGACTTTCTTGCGCACACGGTCGAAGATCTCGATGGTATCGGTAATTCGCTTTACCGGACGGAAGTTGGACAGATGAACCAGAATGCGTTCCCCACGCGGGGCATACTCGCTGCGACGTTTGGCTGCTTCCGGATCGCGAACATATACGTCGCAGTTTACGAAGTTGTAGATCACCTGGATATTGTTGTTGATCTCAAACTCCCGCACGGTGCGTTCGCGCAAATATTCCGAGATAGCGGTCACACCGTCGCTCTGCTCGATGGAATAACGAGTAATTGGCAGGTATGACCGATCTTGTCCCACGAGCGTGATATCGGTTCCGTGCAAGGTGGTAACGAAGGGAAGCTTGCGATGTTTAGGGCCGGCGGCGAGCATCTGGCGCGCCAGCATCGCGCTCACCGAATGAGGGATGGCGTAATGGACGTGCAGCAGGTCGAGCTCATACAGTTCCGATACTTCCGCCATGCGCGTGGCCAGCGCCAAATCGTACGGCGGATAGTCGAACAGGGGATACCGGGAAACTTCTACCTCGTGATAGTGAATGTTGGGATGTGGGCCGGTCAGACGAATTGGCTGAGCATAAGAAATGAAATGAATTTCGTGTCCACGCTGGGCGAGTTCAAGTCCGAGCTCCGTGGCGACAACGCCACTGCCACCGTAAGTGGGATAACACGTGATCCCGATCTTCATGCAGCGGGCCTTTCGCTCTCTCAACAGACTCTTCAGATTCGATGGAAATGGCGCTGCTTGGATTCAGATTTGTGGACCTGACAACGGGCGTGTGTCTAGGAAGCGCCGGTTGGAGCGGTGGAAGATTCTGATTCATGACCCTGTTTTTCAAGGTATCGTTGCAGACGTTTCTGGCTTTCCGGGTCCATGCCGGTAAACTCTATTCCCATGCCCACACCGCCGTCGCATGCTCTGACCACGGCCTGGATATCGATTTTTTCGGACTCGATCCAGAATGAAATGTTTAGTTCCGTGCCCCGAGCCAGTGGCAACATGGTTTCTATATAACAGCCGCGGCCGCTAATGTCTGTGGCGTTGGTCTGCATACGGGTAGCCCGGTTGTCGCGTAATTCGAGAGGAAAGCGGATCCTGAGACGTTCGAACTTCCGTTTATTTTGAGGCGAATCAGCGGCGGGAGCTGGTTTTGTTTCAGCGGGAGCGGGTTTTGTTTCCGCTTGCGCTAATTGGTCGAGCCACGGGCACTGCTGCCCGTCGACTAGTTGCACGCCAGCTTGGATCTTGAGCAGGTGACCGGCATCGATGATCCAAATTACCCGGTATCGCGCTTTTTTGTCGCCCAATTGCACGCCAATGACATCCCCCGGCGTGAGTTGATGCTCGATTCCTGAAAGCCTCGCGCCTTGGTTGCTGATGTTGCGAGCCTCGGCTTTTTGAAGGAAAGGCTTGCCATCCGCACCCATGCCCCACACTCGTATGAGGAGATTGGTCGCGACGCGAGGTTCCGGTCTATTTCCCATCGCAAGGGAAGCTGTCGAACGGCCTCAACTGGACCACGTCATCATAAACCTTCTTTTCGGCTGTACTACTATCGAAATAGTTGCTGATCCCAAATGCCAGCTTAATCCAGATCGCGATAGGAGATAAGCTCGATTCGATTTCGTTCCAGTAGTTCGCGACTGGCTGGGGCGGTCAGGATTGCCAACTCATTCTCTCGCGATTTCTGGAGCCGGGTGGGCAATCTCTGCAACTCCGAATCGTTATAGCCGGGATGGCAAACCAGCTCCCAGGTGCCGTCGGGCAGATTTTCGATGAGGGATTGAAATAGTTCCTGGTTCCAGGCGCCGGTTGCCACCATGCCTATGGTTCCATCCGTGGTGATCATAGCGGCATTTTTCACCATATCCGAAAAAGATCGAGCGAAGGTTGACAACGTCCGGAATTCGATCCAACGCTTCCATAGCCGGGGGCGCTGAAGCAAGCCTGCCAGCCGCAATGGCTCAAAGGGATTTCGCATTTTTCGGATTCCACATTTTTGGGCGGCTCGCAATAACGGGCGTAATATTTGCGGCAAGATATGGGCGTGCTTGTGGGTATCGAGATGAGTCACAGAAATCCCCGCCGCTTGCAGCCTGCGAATCTGGGCCACTGCTTCCAACTCGATCTGGGCAGGATCGATACCGCCAGTCACGACCCGCCAGGCGAATGCCCCCGAATTCCGGCAGAAGGCAGTGCTATCTCGTCCTTCCAGGAGGGTGTGAACCTGGGATGGTGACAGTTGCGAAGAGCTGTCGAGTAGCACCACGTGACATCCGACGCCAAGCCTGGGCGCTGATGCAACCGTTGTCACGGCTTGATCAAACCCCGCCGCATTTGCCATCAGGGTAGTCGAAGTGACGACGCCTTCCAGGTGCGCCGTCAAGATGGCGCGATTTATTCCGGGCGTGAGGCCGAAATCGTCGGCATTGATGATCAGTCGTCGCACCGCGGGAGTTTAACAGGAGCACAATGCTACGGAAGTGCGGGAAATTATCTCGCAATCGAACGGCGTGGCGGTGGTTTGACCGCTGTTTCCGGGCTCACGTATACTCGAAAAAGATTGTTTCGAGTGCCCCCTCATTTTGCGAGCAGCTCCCAAACCAGATTAAAAGTACGGGAGTGAGGGGCGGTTAGCTCAGCTGGTTAGAGCGCCTGCCTTACAAGCAGGAGGTCGCAGGTTCGAGTCCTGCACTGCCCACCATCATAACTACACATCGTTCTGCGGAGATACGAGCTGTTTAAGTTCTCCGTCAGCATGTCCGATTTGGTCACTGTGCCCAGAACTGTGCCCACCCAGCCGCGACATCGCGGTAAGAACGGCATCTTCGGAAGGATGAACGTAGCGAGCGGAAATCGCGATGGAACTATGCCCAGCGATTCTTGCCAGAGTCCACACGTCACAGCCCGATGCGCCCAGCCGAGTTAAAAAAGTATGTCTCAATGTGTACAGCACGAATGCCCGCACCTTTGAAATCTTGATAGCCTTAGCGTGCTGTTTTTTCAGACTCGATGATTCGATGTGACCGCTGCGCGTTGGTGCTGGCCACACCCAGCCTTCCAACGGCTCACCGGCAAGCTTCCATCGTCCCTCAAGGATCGCGCGTACCCTCGGGGTCATGGGAAGCATTCGGCGCGCTGCTTTCGTTTTTCCGTGAGTGACAAGCAACGTCCCATTCCGCCCATTAACCCACGTCATGGCTTCCCAGCGTAAGCGATAGCATTCTTCCGGGCGCATACCTGTATCCACCAGCACTGTGGTGCAATCGGACAACAGTTGGCTTCCTGCGGCAAGGTATCTCGCTTCTTCTTCGGGTTGTAGCACCCGCTCTCGGTGACGTTCGCCAGGTAGCATTTTGATTTGGGCATCGTGTGCAGTTCGCCCCACTCCATTGCGACTCTCAGTAAGCGGCGAAGGATGCGCAGCGAGCTGTTCACCGAACTGACCTGCAATCCTCGCGCCTGCTGGTGACTCGCAAACCCAGAGATACTTTCGCCGGTGATGGAATCCAGCGGTAGGTTCGCCAACGGGGCATAGTTGTTGATTGCGAGCAGCCCGACGCGGTAGAAACCGCTCCACGTCTTTTCGGTCGAAGTGGATTCGACCCACGGTTCAAATCGTCCCTTTGAAAACTCCGCGAGTGTGAGGACCCGCTTCTTTTCGCGGATTCCAACCTCGCCCTTTGCGAGCGAGGTGCGATGGGCAGCTTCCATCTGCCGCGCGATCTTGTCATTGCGCTGCTTTGTAGATTCGCGAATCGGTTTTCCTTGCCATTGAAATTTGTACCACCATACGTTTCCGCGCTTGTAGAGACTCACGATTTCTCCTCATTGCCACTCAGGATTTTTAGCTACCGCCTCGCCTTGCGGAGAGCTTCTTCCGCTTCGTCTTTCAAATTCTTCCGGTACTTCCTCATGTACGCTGCTTGCTTCTTCTTTCCGGCTGGAGATGATCTGTTAAAAGCTTGCCGGTGAGCCGATCTGCAACAATGCGTGCCTTCGCGCTTGCGCCTAAACATCCACCGGCTGCATTTCTTCCAATCGCAGCGCACCAGCTTCGAAAGATCTCCCGCGTCCGCTGCCTGGCGTAGCCTTCTTACAACCCTCATGAGCACCAGGCTTTCCCAGTTCTCCTCTTGGCCAGACGCGCCGTGGAAGAGGCTTTCGAATCGGCTAAGAAAAAATTTCAGGACGGCGAGCCAACGGAGGATATGGTTGATGCTTTGGCATGGCTGGAATCAACGACCGATTGGACACGCCTGCGAAGGTCAGATGGCAGCGTGCCAATTCCCCCGCGAGAAATCCAGTCTGAGCTGGCCTTCACATTCGACTGGTGTGCGCGACTTTTAGACACAACCCCTGATGTGGTCAGGGACGTTGGGCTGCCGACTACTCGCTTGTATAGTGAAAATCCCACCGTGGGCGGGCTGGCTGCGATTTATGAGAACTGGGCATCGCAACGTGCGGCATTGCTGAGAAAGCAAACCGAGGAGAACCTTGCTGCGCTGGATGTACCGCTACCTGCGACTTTCTCACCACAGGCCGTCGCGACGGCTTTCGACTAACCATCCCGATACACTCACCCGCTGCTTACTTCGTGGCAGAGAGGCTGTGCTCAGTGGGCACAGGGTACTGTTCTACGCCTCGCAGGAGCCCGGACGGAGCGGATCATGGTCGAGAATGTACGCGTGCTGTGGCAAACTCTTCCCGCATTTATCCACCAAATGGTGGGAACGGAGTCGTAGAAGGCCCATCATCACAGTGAGATAGCCGCGCTCGCAGCTAAGCTCCCACGCCACGCTTCTTGTCTGTGACGGTTGTAACTTTGGCGTTTTCGCTGCCCTTTTCAGCTACTCTCTGATTTTTTGCGAACTTGTCGGCCGCTCTTGCGTTGACTGCAAAAAAGTAGGCCAGTGAGAAATAGACAATGGTGATTACCAGCCCCACGACGACGATCAGTAGCAGCTTCACATTGCTATCCGGTTTGCGACCACCTACCGGCAGCCGGAGATAGTAAACCAGAGTCCGTTCACATGCGAAACGTGAGCAAGAGAGAGATTTAACTCATCGGACTCGGGAACCAGGGCCAGGGCCGGTTCAGGCGGACGCAAAGGAAGAAAGACGGGTCCGCTCGACTGAGCGATACCAGAGTACGCT
>WNGJ01000864.1_pt1 | contig 40951 bp, 42 predicted proteins | sample 5400611 | NCBI WGS metagenome assembly WNGJ01 (sample SAMN13153375, study PRJNA577476) | soil metagenome | isolation source: 40 cm soil or saprolite under Garry oak tree replicate 1 | place: USA:California | collected 2016-06-15
CGCGGAGTCGACCGCAACGAGGCGCTCGCACGCTTCGCGTGAGGCTCGCGACCCGCCTGGAGCGAGTGCTCGATCTCGGAGTCCTGGATCTCGAACTCGAAGGCGCCGGGCAGGGGCGTGGCCAGGTCGAAGGTCAGCCACGCGGTCAGGAGCAGGAGGATCCGGCGAAATCTCACCGGTTCCTCACGGCTTCTTGCAGATGACGTTCAGGAGCGCCTGGCGCTTCTCGTCGCGTACGACCTTGAGCGCGCGCGCCAGCGCGTCGGGCAGTGCCGTCGGATCCTCGACCTTCTCGGCGTGGCCGCCGGAGGCGCGGCAGACCAGCTCGTAGTCGGGGGCCGGATCGAGATCGGAGATCGGCATCTGGCCGGTCTTCGCGGCGAGGCCCTCGGGCGCGTGGCTCTGCACCGCGCGCTTCACCGCGTTCCACGCGCGGTTGTTGAAGATCACGAACAGCACCGGCAGGTTGTAGGCGCGCGAGACGAAGTGCGCCGCGGTGGGCGCGCCGAAGATGTAGGCACCGTCGCCGACGCAGCAGATGACCGTCTTGTCGGGCGCGGCCAGCTTGGCGCCGAGGGCCGCGCCCAGGCCCCAGCCGAGGCCGCCGGCCGGCGAGGAGCCGAAGTAGCTGCGCGGCGTGCGGAAGCAGCCCTGGGTCGGATCGAAGTCGTACTCGTCGACGAGGATCGTGTTCTCGTCCACCAGGTCGCCGACGCACTTCGAGACCCACACCATCTCGAGCGGCCGCTCGTTCTGAGCCTTCCTCGCGGTCGCCGCCCACGCCTCACGCAGCCGGCGGTGCTCGGCGTGCCAGCGCTGCGTCCGCTCCGCGACGGCGCGGCCATCGACACCCTTGCGGACGGCGTCGGCAAGCGCGGCCAGGTTCAGGCGGACCGTGCCCGACAGCGCGGAATCGGCCGGGAACCCCCTGATCGGGTAGCGCGCGTAGAGCGGATCCACCGCGATCTGGATGATCTTCGCTTCGGGGCGCGGCGCCTTGAGCGCGGGGAACCACAGCACGTCGGACTCGACCGCCACGATGCAGTCGGCGTCGTCGAGATACGGCGCCGCGTCGAAGCCCGCGTGAAGCGGGTGGTCTTGAGGAAAGTTCATGTAGGTGTGGAACTGGTCGATCACCGGCGCGCCGAGCGCCTCGGCGAGCTTCACCAGCGCCGGCACGGCGAGGGGATCGCGCCCGGCCGCCTTGGTGAGGATGATCGGGTTGCGCGCCGCCGTCAGGAGCCGTGCGGCTTCGGCGATCGCGTCCGGCGCGGCCGCGACCGCGCCGGGCTTCGGCGCGCGGCTCGCCGCCGCGTACTCGAAGACCTCGTGCTTCTCGGCGAGGACCTCACGCGGCAAGGTGAGGTAGACCGGCCCTTGCGGCTCGGCCTGCGAGACCGCCAGCGCGCGATCGACGACGGTCTCGAGCTGGGTGAAGTTGCGAAGCTCGTAGTCCCACTTCACGTACTCGCGGATCATCCCGGCCTGGTCGAACGACTCCTGGGCCCAGTGGATGTGGCGGTTGCGGCTCCCGTGCATGCCGGACTCGGTCAGTGGATTGCGTCCAGCGCTGAAGAGGATCGGCACGTTCGAGCGCGAGGCGTTGATGATGCCGCCGACCGCGTTGCCGGCGCCGACGATGACGTGGACCATGACGACTTGAGGCCGACCGGTGAGCAGCGCATAGCCGTGGGCCATGCCGACCGCCGGCACCTCGTGCGGGATCGTCATAGGCCGCGGTGCCGGCAATCCCTGCGCGAGACGCCGCGCGTAGGCGTCGATCAGCGGCGCGAAATCGGTCCCGGAGTTCGCGAAGAAGTACTCGACGCCGCGGGCCGCGAGAAGCTCCAGGTACGCATCGGCCGTGCTTTCGACGCTCGCTCGCTTGGTGGTCATGTCTGTCTCCTTAGGATTTCAGGCGCAGCCGGAGCAGCCGGCGCGCGTTGCCCTCGTAGATCTGGGCCTTCTCTTCCTCGCTGGCCCGCATGCGCGTCATCGCCTCAATCGTATCGCGGATGAATCCCGGCCCCTTCTCGGGGTCGAAGGGCATGTCCGTCCCGAACAGGACGTGATCGGCTCCGAAGAAGGCCAGCCCGGATTCCATCGCGTGCCAGGCGCCGAAGAGCGCGGTGTCGCCGTAGAACATCTTGAAATAGTCGATCGGGCGCTTGGCGAGACGCCCGAGCGCACGCGTGTCCTCTGGATCGTCGCTCCGGCTGCCGAGCTGGTCGAGCCCGCCGCCCACGCGCCCGGCGCAGAACGGGATCATGGCGCCCAGGTGATGCGTGATGATCTTCAGCCGGGGATGGCGGTCGAAGATCCCCGAGAAGACCAGCCGGCCCATCGCCACCGACGTCTCGTACGGCCAGCCGAATGCCCACCACATGTCGAACTTCGACCGCTTCTCGCCCGCGTAGTCGGCGAAGGCAGCGGGACGGGCGGGATGCATCCAGATCGGCAGGTCCCGCTGGGCCATCCGGTCGAAGATCGGCTGGTACTCCGGCGAGTCGAGCGGGCGTCCCGCGACGTTCGTGTAGATCTGCACGCCGGTCGCCTGCAGGTCGTCGATCGCGCGATCGATCTCGCGCACTGCCGCGTCAGGGTTGTTCAGCGGCAGCGACGCGACGAAAGAGGGGAAGCGCTCGGGATGCCTGGAGACGATCTCGGCCATGCCGTCGTTGGCCAGCCGGGCGAGCTCGGGGCTCAGGTCGGGCCCGGCGGCGACCTCGATGGGCGGATTGGCGAGCGTCAGGACCTGCACGTAGCCCTCGTAGCGATCCATGATCCTGAGCCGCAGCTCGACGTCGACCAGGACGGGGATCCCCGACATGCGCTTCTGGAGCGCCATGCCGGGCGGCGCCACCTGCAGCATCCGGTCGAAGTACCGGCGCGGCATGACGTGAGGAAAGATGTCGATCTTCATGGCTATGCCGCACGAGGATAAGCTCACGCGGCCCCGAAGGGAAGAAGCAGGGTAGAGTATGGGGCCATGACATCGGGACGCGTCCAGGGCGGCTTCAATCAGTACGGGTTCACCGTGGGCATTCTCATGCTCGACACGCGGTTCCCGCGCATCCCCGGCGACATGGGCAACGCGGCGACCTTCCCGTTCCCGGTGCGCTACCAGCGCGTGACCGGCGCCGATCCGGACCGGGTCGTACGCCGTGGCGCCGCCGGGCTCCTGCCCAACTTCGTCGAAGGCGCGCGCCAGCTGGAGAGCGAAGGCGTCGGCGCGATCACCACGAACTGCGGCTTTCTCGTCAAGTTCCAGCGCGAGCTGGCGGGGGCGGTCGCGGTGCCCGTGTTCACGTCGAGTCTTCTGCTGGTGCCGCTCGTCCACCGGCTGCTGCCGCGCGGACGGCGCGTGGGCATCCTGACCGTCAATGCGGGCTCGCTCACCCAGGAGCACCTGGACGGTGCCGGGATCGGCGGCGACATTCCGCTGGCCGTGGCCGGCATGGAGACCGAGAAAGAGTTCACGCGCGTACTCCTGGGCGACGAGATGGTGCTCGACGTCGACGTCGCGCGCGAGGAGCACGTTCGTGTCGCGCGCCGGCTCGTCACCGAGCATCCCGACGTCGGCGCGATCGTGCTGGAGTGCACCAACATGCCGCCGTACTCCGCGGACATCCAGCGCGAGACCGGGCTTGCCGTGTTCGACATCGTGTCGCTCGTCACGATGGTCCACAACGGGCTCGCCGCCGGCCGGTCGCCCCGTCCGGCGTGACCGGCTGACCGCCTGGTATGACGGGCGACGGCGCCTCCAACGGCCCGCTGCTCGAGACGCGTAGCCTCACCAAGCGCTTCGGCGGCGTGGTCGCCGTGGACGAGCTTCCACTCGCCGTGATGCCGGGCGAGATCCGCGGACTGATCGGACCGAACGGCTCGGGCAAGACGACGACGGTCAACCTGCTCTCCGGTCTCTACCGCGCCGACGCCGGCGAGATCCGCCTGCGCGGCGAGCGGATCGACCGGCTGCGGCCTCACGAGATCACGGCGCGCGGCGTGGCGCGGACCTTCCAGACACCGAAGCTCTTCGGGAGCATGACCGTGCTGGAGAACGTCCTGCTCCCGGCGCTGACCGCCGCGGGCCGCGAGGGGCACCGCCCGATGGCCGAGATCCGGGCGCGCGCGCGCCGCCTGCTCGATTTCGTCACGCTCGACGGGCACCGCCACGCATCGGCCAGGGAGCTGTCGGGCGGCCAGAGCATGCTGCTGCAGATCGCGCGCGGCCTCATGGTGCACCCGATCCATCTCTTCCTGATGGACGAGCCCTTCGCCGGGGTGCATCCGACGATCAAGGACACGATCATGGAGACGATCCTCCGCATGAATCGCGCGGAGCGCGTGACGTTCCTGATCGTGTCCCACGAGATGGCGACCTTACGTCGGCTGTGTCGACGTGTCTCGGTGATGCACGAGGGCAAGCTGATCGCCGAGGGATCGTTCGAGGAGATCGCCAACCACGCCGCGGTGCTCGAAGCCTATCTGGGGCGCTAGATGGCGCTGCTCGAGCTAGAAGGAGTGGTCGCCGGGTATGTCGAGGGCATCGACATCCTGAACGGCCTCACCCTCGGCGTGGAGCGTGGCACCGTGACGGGAATCATCGGCCCGAACGGCGCCGGAAAATCCACCTTGCTCAAGACGATCTTCGGGTTCTTGCATCCGCGCTCGGGCCAGATCGTCTTCGACGGACATGACGTGGGGTCCGTGCCGCCGCACGCGCTCAAGCGGCTGGGAATCGGTTACGTACCGCAGGGGGCGAACGTCTTTCCCCAGCTCACGGTGCAGGAGAATCTCCAGATCGGCACCTGGGTCTTCCGGCACGACCGCGCGCGAGTGGCGGGGATGCTCGACCGCGCCTACGCCGCCTTCCCACGCCTCAAGGAAAAGCGCCGCCTCCGGGCCACGGTGCTCTCGGGCGGCGAGGCGAAGATGCTCTCGGTCGCCAAGGAGCTGGTGACCGAGCCGAGCTTGCTCCTGGTGGACGAGCCCTCTGCCGGCCTCGCGCCACGCATCGCCGAGCAAGTCTACGAACGGCTGCGTGAAGTGCAGGCCGCCGGGGTAACGATACTGCTGGTAGACCAGAACATCACGAAGGCCGTGGAGGTCTCCGACTACCTCTACATGCTCGAGATCGGGCGCGTGCGCCGTGAGGGGCCACGGCAAGCCTTCGCCGATCAGCTCCGCGAGCTCATCCGCGACGCGCTACTCGGAGCCTGATCCTGTCGCGCCTCGTCCGCCGCCTCGGCTGGTGCCTGCTCGCCTACGCCGCGCTCGCCTGGGTGCCGTGGGGCGCGTCCGAGTACCACACGCACGTGCTGGTGACGAGCCTCTACTACGTGATCCTCGCCATCGGCTGGAATCTGCTCGCCGGCTACACCGGACAATTCTCACTGGCTCATCACACGTTCGCCGGCGTGGGCGCCTACACCTCGGCGCTCCTCGTGCTGTACGCGCGCGTGCCGATCCTCGTGGGGATCGCGGCCGGCGCCGTCGTGGCCGCCGCGCTCGGCTACGGGCTCGGCACCCTGTGTCTGCGCATGCGCGCGATCTACCTGGCGCTCGCGACCTGGGCGTTCGCCGAGTCCGTGCGCTTGCTGATCACGGTCGAGTACGGGATCACCCGAGGCGATCTCGGCCTGGCCGCGCCGTTCCTGTTCTCCACGCCGCGCCCGACCCCGTACTACTATCTCTTTCTCGCCCTCGCGCTGGTGGCGGCGCTCGCCGCGCGCGAGCTCATCGACTCGCGGATCGGATCGTACATGCGCGCGATCCGGGACGACGAGGAAGCGGCGGCCGTCATGGGCGTCGATACCTTCAAGTGGAAACGGTTCGTCTTCGCCGTGTCGGCCGTCTTCGCGGCGGTCGCGGGCGGATTCCAGGGGCATTACGTGGGCTTGCTATCACCGACGCCCATGAAGTTCAACGAGATGGCGATGGTGGTCGTCATGGTCATCGTGGGCGGCCTGCGGACGTTCCCCGGGCCCATTCTCGGAGCGGTGTTCATCGAGGTGCTCTCGGAAGCGCTGCGCGCCTGGGGCGAAGTACGCATGGTGCTGTTCGCGTTGCTCGTGATCATCATCGCTCGGGGCTATCCGGGGGGGCTCGTGGGAATCGGCCGCGCGGTCGGCCGGCGTCTGGCGGCGCGCATCCCGGCGCTGGCGCCGGTCCTCACGCCCCAGCGACAATCCGACTAGCTTCGTCTAGTCCTCGACGAGGGACAGCGCCTGCTTCGGACACCGCCGGACGGCTTCATCTACGCGTGCCCGGAGCGCATCGGGGGGCCGCTCGGTCTTCAGATAGAGCCGATCGTCGTCGCGGACCTCGAAGACCTCCGGCACCAGGCGCATGCACACCGCGTTGCTCTCGCAGAGGGTGTAGTCGACGACCACCCGCATGTCGGTCTCCTGCTCTCGTCAGAGTCTTGACCCGAGTGTAGCAATGGGGTACTCGAAGGGGAGTGAGCGATATCCCGACTCCGACGACCACACTGAGCCTCGACGAGATCAATCCCGGAAGCTTCGATTTCTGGCTCCGGGAGGACGTCGACGGCGCGCTGGCCCGTCTGCGACGCGAGCGGCCGATCGCGTGGCACCAGCATCCGGACTCTGGCCGCGGCTTCTGGTCGCTGACGCGCTTCGACGACATCGTGGCCGCCTCCCGCGACTGGGAGACGTTCAGCTCCGCCTACGGCATCCAGGTGCTGACCGACCCGGAGGACACGGATCGCATCGGGATCCGGTCGATGATCTCCACCGATCCCCCCAAGCACACCAAGCTCCGGTCGATCGTCAATCGCGGCTTCACGCCGCGCATGGTCGCGAAGGCCGAGGACTCGGTGCGGCGCCGGGCGCGCGAGATCGTCGACGCGATCGCGCCCAAGGGTACGGTGGAGTTCGTCGCGGAAGTGTCCTCAGCGTTGCCCGTCGCCATCATCTGCGACATGGTGGGCGTTCCCGAGGTCGACCGTCCGAAGCTGCTCGATCTAACCAACCGCCTGCTGGCCGGGGGCGATCCCGAGTACGGCGGGACGAAAGAGTCGCTGGCTCAGGCGGGCCACGAGCTGCGCGACTACGGCCTGTGGCTCGGCAAGAGCCGGCTCGAGCACCCGCAGGAAGACATCGCGACAACGCTCGTCCACGCCGAGGTCGACGGCGAGGCGCTGCCGCCGGCGGACCTCGGGCCGTTCATCCTGCTGCTCATCGCCGCCGGCAACGAGACCACGCGGAACGCGATCAGCCACGGGCTCTGGGCGCTCACGCAGTTCCCGGACGAGAAGCGCCGGTGGCTTCAGGACCTGGAAGGGCGCGCACTGACGGCGGCCGAGGAGATCGTGCGGTGGGCGAGTCCCGTCCTACACATGCGCCGCACGCTCACGCGCGACGTTACCTTCGGCGGGGTCGAGATGCTCGAGGGTCAGAAGGTCGCGATGTGGTACATCTCGGCTAACCGCGACGAAGCGTACTTCAAGGATCCGTACCGCTTCGACATCACGCGCGAGCCGAATCACCAGGGCGGCTTCGGGACCGGCGGGGCGCACTTCTGCCTGGGCGCGCACCTGGCCCGCCGCGAAGTCGTCGTGATGATGACCGAGCTCCTCCGGCGTCTGCCTGACATCGAAGCCACCGGTAAGCCCGAGAAGCTTCGCTCGAACTTCGTCCACGGCATCAAGCGACTCCCGGCTGTTTTCAAGCCGGGCTAGGGCTAGACGCTCCGCTCGCGCTCACCGAAGAGCCCGGTGGGACGGAAAACGAGCAGCGCAATGAGCAGCAGAAAGCCGTAGAGGTCTTTGTAGGCTGCGGAGACGAAGACGGAGCCGAGAGCTTCGATCACACCGAGAAGCACGCCGCCCACGATGCTGCCGAGGATCGAGCCGAGTCCGCCGATGACGATGATCTCGAAGCCCTTGAAGGTCGAGATGGCGCCGTTCTCGGGGTAGACGAGGAAATCGGGCGCCAGGAGCGCGCCGGCCGCGGCCGCCAGCGCCACGCCGACGCCGAAGGCCAGCATGTCCAGACGCAGGACGTCGATCCCGGCCGTCTGGATGCCGACGCGGTTCTGGGCGGCCCCGCGCAGCGCGCGTCCGATCCACGTCTTCTTGATCACCAGATAAAAGAGCCCGAGCAGGACGAGCGTTCCGATGAGCGCGACGAACCGGTTTCCCGAGATGGGCAGGGTGCCGAGCGTCACCGGCCGCGCGTAGTCCGGGGGCGCGTACTGGTTCGGGCCGCCGAGGACGATCGCTAGGTTCCTGAAAAAGACCATCAGCGCGATCGTGATGATCGTCGCGTACTCGTCACGACGCTCGACGCCGCCGACGAACATCGGCCGCAGAAGAAATCGCTGGACGACCAGCCCGAGGAGGAAGACGGCCCCCATCGCCAGCGGCAGCGCCAGATACCAGCGCCGGGGGCCGACCAGGTTCACGATCAGCGCGTACTGGACGTAACTGCCGATCATGTAGAACTCGCCCATCCCCCAGTTGATCATCTTCATGATGCTGTAGATGAACGTGATCCCGAGGGCCATCAGGCTGTAGATCACGCTTCGGCGCCGCCATCCAGTCCCCCGTCTTGAGCTCGGCCGGATAGACGATCTTGACCTCCGTGAACGCCATCTCCGGCTTGGTATACTGGGTCACCAGCATCGGCGGCGTCCACTGTTGCCAGTACGGACCCTCGCCGCGCGTGAAGCTGATCGTCCCGTTCCAACCCTCGAACTTCCCGGCCAGGAGCGCCTTGACCAGATCGTCGGTGTTGTCGTTCTTGGCGGCGTTCAGGGCGTCGGCGATCAGGACGACCTGGGAATATCCATTCAGGGCGCCGTAGATCGGATCTTCTTTGAACTCGGCCATGTACTTCTTGCGGAAGGCCTCGCCGCGAGTCGTCAGCTTCATCGTCGGGTGGTAGTAGACGATGAAGGAGGCGAAGTTCCCCTTCTCGCCGAGGTTCTTCCAGTACTCCGGCCGCGACGGCGCGTCGTAGGAGATGAGCGTCGGCACTGCGGGAGTCAACCCCACGTCCCAGGCCTGCTTGGCGATCAGGTACATCGGCGTGCCGATTCCGCCGTTGAACAGCACGTCCGGCTTCCAGTTCTTGATCTCCAGGAGCTGCGGCGTGAGGTCGACGACCGCGCGATCGAAGATGATCGTCTTGAGCTCGGCGCCCGGGTACAACGACGCGAATGCCTTCTTGGTCTCGTCGACCAGGCCCACGCCGTAGTCGGTGTTCTCCGTGATGAGCGCGGCCCGCTTGAAACCGCGCTCCTTGGCCCAGCGCGTCCACATCTGGCAGCGATCGGGGTCGATCACGTGTGTGCGGAACGTGAAATTCAGGTGCTTCTCCGTGATCTGACGCGCCGAGGCCTGGGTGGAGAACACCGGGACTTTGAACTGCTCGGCGAGGGCCTGGACCGCCGTCATCACCGAGCTGTGGAACTGACCGACGACCGCGACGGCCTGATCCTGAGTCGCGAGCTTGCGAAAGCCGGCCGCGCCCTTTTCCGGCGTGCCGGAGTCGTCCTCGACGACCAGCTCGATCTTCCGCCCGCCGAGGACGCCGCCCCGCGCGTTCACGTCCTCGGCGCCCATCTTGGCGCCGCGGACGATGAACTGTCCGGCGGCCGCGTCTCCGGGCGGCGAGAGGGGCGTGAGGACGCCGATCTTCACGGGCTTCTGGGCGAGGGCGGGCGTCGTGAGCCCGACAATCAGGAGCGCTGCCAGCAAGGCAACTCGAACTCGTTCAATCATCGTGATCCTCCACCGAGGGGCTGGGTGCGGCGCCGAGCGGCCACATGCTATGCGGGTGGACGTGCAGCGTCAATACGCTCGCTGTTTGACGACGCCACGTCATTTCCCGCTTGACAGCGTTCTGCGTGTGCAGCGGTTGTTCGTCGTCACCGCCTCGAGGAAGACGGCCTCGCGCCACGCACGAGCCAATGGCGTCCACTTTATGAACGTGCCCTCGAAAAATGCGGTTCGACGCTCGATCGCCCTTGGTCGCGCCTCCCAGGTGGTCGCGAAACCGGGGTGTAGAGTCGGCCCAACAGAAGGAGGACGCGCCATGGACATCTTCACAACAGACGCTCGCACGGCGGATCTCAATCAGCTCGGTGACGAGATCGCCGAGCTATCCGCGCACCTCGAAGCCGCGATCGCGCGTCTGCTCGACCTCATCCGTGAGTTCGACGCTCGCGAAGGCTGGGCTAACGGCTTTCGGTCATGCGCCGCCTGGCTGTCCTGGCGCGTAGGGTACGCGCCAGGCGCGGCTCGGGAGCATGTCCGGGTCGCTCGTGCGCTCGGCACGCTGCCGTTGCTGTCGCAAGCGCTCGCCCGCGGCGAGCTGTCCTATGCCAAGGTCCGTGAGCTGACCCGTGTGGCAACGCCCGAGACGGAAGAGAGACTGCTGGCGGTGGGCCGCACCGGCACCGCCGAACACGTCGAGCGGATCGTGCGTGGCTGGCGCCGGATGGACCGCAAGGCCGAGGCTCAGGAGGCCGCTCGTCACCATACCGCTCGGGCACTGCACGTGTACCAAGACGAAGACGGTACGGTAAGGATCCGGGGGCGACTGGCCCCGGAGGTGGGTGCCCTGCTCGTGAAGGCGCTGGAGGGGGCTCGGGAGAGCCTATACCAGCGGCGACGTGAGGAGGTGCCCGACGCCGACCCCCCGACGATGGAGCAGCAGCAGGCCGACGCACTGGCGTTGCTCGCCGAGACCGCACTCCACCAGGGCATCGATCCCGGTGTCCCGGGAGAGCGCTACCAGGTCGTTGTGCACGTTGACGCCGCCGTCCTTGTCGACGCCGACCAGACCGGGCAGTCGGTGCTCGAGGACGGCATGCGCGTTCCGGCCGGAACGTCGCAGCGTCTGGCCTGCGACGCGACCAGGGTCGTCATGCGCCACGACGCCGAGGGGCGTGTAACCGACGTCGGCGCCCGGACACGCACGATTCCGCCGGCCATACGAAGGGCGCTCCAGTATCGTGACCATGGCTGTCGCTTCCCGGGCTGCAGCGTGCGCTTCGGCCAGGGCCATCACATCCGCCACTGGGCCCACGGCGGCCCGACAACGCTCTCGAACCTCACCATGCTCTGTCGTCGGCACCATCGCGCGGTCCACGAGGAAGGCTACCAGGTAGAACGCCAGCCGGACGGCGAGCTTCAGTTCAGGCGACCCAATGGCTGGGTCATCCCGGAGGTCCCGCGGTCTCCCGATCTGCCGGCGGATCCCTTAGCCGCCATCCGCGCGTGGAACGAGGAGAATGGACTCGCCCTGAACGCGCGAACGACGATGCCGGGTTGGCTGGGCGAACGCCTCGACGTGGGCTACGCGATCGACGTGCTGCATCCTATGGCGAGGCAGCGCTAATGGCGCTGGCATCGATTCGGGAGAGGAGGTTCTTGCATGTACGGGAGCATCGTGTGGGAGCAGACGGAGAACGTCGTCGTCATCACGCTCAATCGGCCGCGAGTGTTGAACGCCCTCAACCGCGCGCTCAAGGGTGAGCTGGCCGACGCGATGACCAGGATCAAGAGCGACGAGAGCATCCGCGCCGTCGTCATCACCGGCGCGGGCGAGCAGGCGTTCAGCGCCGGGCAAGACCTGACCGAAGCGAAGGACATGAGCGGGCCCGAGGCCGAGGAGTGGGTGCGGGAGTTCGAGCTGCTCTACGACCAGGTACGTATGCTCGACGTGCCGGTGATCGCCGCGGTGAACGGCTGGGCGATGGGCGCGGGCTGTCAGCTGGCGCTGCTGGCCGACATCCGGATCTCGTCCGAGAACGCGCGCTACGGGATGCCCGAGATCCGCGACGGGATTCCGGCCGTCTTCGGTCTCGAGCTCCTCTGGAACACGATCGGCATGAGCCGCGGCCTCTATCTCGTTCTCAGCGGCGACTCGCTCGACGCGCGCCAGGCACGGGAAGCCGGACTGACGATCAAGGTGGTCCCGCAGCGGGATCTCATGACCGAGGCGACCACACTGGCGAGGACCCTGGCCCAGTACGCACCGATCGCGATGAAGCAGAACAAGCAGTACGCGAGGCGTCGGACCGAGTCCGACTTCCGGGCGTGCGCCAGATTCTGCGAGAGCGCACATCACGCGTCCTTCGCGGCGGGGGACGCCAAGCGTGGGATGGAGGCGTTCCTGACGAAGAAGCGCTGACGGGCGCCGGCTCAGCGAGCGCGCGACCACTCCGTCAGGAGCGTCTCGTCGATCTCGACGCCGAGCCCCGGGCCGTCGAGCGCCAGGATCGCGCCGTCGGCGTACTGCACGGGTCGGCGCGCCACGTCGCCTGCGAGCAGCAAGGGACCGAACAGCTCGCAGCCCCACGTGACCGGCGCCGCAGCCAGCGCCACCTGGAGGTAGGCCGCGGTGCCGAGAGACGTCTCGATCATGCAGCCGACATAGCAGCTCATCCCGGCCGCCTCGGCGATACGCGCGATCGCCATCGTGCCGAGGATGCCGGCTGACTTCGTGAGCTTGAGCGCGAGGATGCTCACGCCGCCGCGCCGGGCGATCGCGAGCGCGTCGTGCGTCGAGCAGCAGGACTCGTCGGCCATCACCGGCACGCTCACCGCCCGCGCGATCTCGGCCATGCCCTCGCCGTCCCAGCGCGCGACCGGCTGTTCGACGAAATCCAGGTGGAAAGGCTCGAGCGCGCGGATGGCCTGGAGCGCCGTCGCGCGATCCCAGCCCTGGTTGGCGTCGACGCGGAGCGAAATGTCGGGCCCGACGGCCTCGCGCAGCCGCCTGACCCGCTCGACGTCGTGGGCGACCGGGTGCGCGGCGGTCTTGATCTTGAAGATGCGGTGGCCTCGCGCCACCTTCTCGCGCGCCTCGGCGACTTCGGCGTCGGGGCTCTCGACCGCGAGCGACCACGAGAGCGGCACGCTCTCGCGCACGCGCCCGCCGAGGAGGCGATGGACGGGGACGCCGAGCGCCTTGCCGTTCAGGTCCCAGAGCGCCATCTCGACCGCGGCGCGCGCGAAGGGGTTGCCCTGCACGCGCTTCGCCATCTCGCGGCTCACGGCTTCGATCCGTGTCGCGTCTCGTCCGATGAGCCACGGCGCGATGTAGCGCTCGATCGTCACGGCGACGGATTCCGATGACTCCTCGCTCCACGTCGGGCCGCCCAGGCACGCCGCTTCGCCCCACCCCACGAGGCCGTCGACGGTCTCGACGCGGACGAAGGCGAAGTTGACCGCCTCGAGCGTGGTGAAGGACATCTTGTGCGGGCGCTTCACGGGGATGTCCGCGAGGATGACGCGGACGTCGGCGATCTTCATCCGGCTACTCGGCGTCGACCTTCAACTCGGCTTCGGCGCGCTGACGGCCGAATCGCCCGGGATCGAAGAGCGACAGATCCAACGACGGCTTGCCGTCGAGCAGCCACTCCGCGACGTAGCGACCGGTGGCGGGCGAGTGCTGGAAGCCGTGGCCGCCGAATCCGACCGCCACGAAGAAGCCTTCGACGCCCGGCGCCCACCCGATGATCGCGTGATCGTCGGGCGTGAGCGGCCGGAGCCCGGCCCAGCCACCGGCAATGCGAGCGTCGCCGATGATGGGCACGCGCTGGATCGCCTTCTGCACCGCGTCCTCGACCTTGCCGGGGTCCATCGGTACGTCGAAGTCCTCGCCGATGTCCTCGACGTCGCCCGGGCTCAGCAAAACCTGCTCCATCTCTTTCCTGAAGTAGAAGCCGCTCGTGACGTCGGTCGTGAGCGGGACCGGCCCGGGAATCGCGGGGAAGGGCTCGGTGAAGAAGATGTGGCGGCGGCGCGGGTGCACGGGGAGATCGACCCCCGCAAGCCGTGCCACCCGCGCGGCAGAGGGGCCGGCGGCGTTGATCACGAGCGGTGAGGAGATTGCGCCGGTCGTGGTTGTCACGCCGCTCACCCGTCTCTGCGCCGTTTCCAGCGACTGGACGCGGACGCCCTCGACGATCTTCACGCCGAGCTCGCGCGCCCGCCGGGCGAAGCCGGCGGTGACCTCGGCGGGGCCGGCGAGGCCGTCGCCGGGCCCCCACACCGCCGCGATCAGGTCGTCAACGCGCAAGGCCGGCACTAGCTTCCGCGCGTCGTCCGGCGTGACCACTCGCACGTCCGCGCCGAGCCTGGTCTGGAGCGCGATACGCGGCTCGAACGCGCGAAGCTGGTGCTCTTCCGAAAGAAGAAACAGGTAGCCGATCTTCTTGTAGCCGGGATCGACACCGAACTCGTCCTGGAAGCGCTCGAACACGCGGATCGCTTCCAACGAGAAGCGGATCTCGGTCTCGGTCGGGAACTGGACGCGGATGCCGCCCGCGGCCTTGCTCGTGGTGCCCGAGCCGACCGTCTCGCGCTCGATGACGACGACGTCGCGTAGGCCGCGCCGCGCCAGGTTGTAGGCGATGCTGCAGCCCACCACGCCGCCGCCGATCACCACCGCACTCGCCGTCCTAGGTAGATCCAAGGCGCTGATTGTACCGCGACTCGACGGGGCCGGCGGGCTCCGGCTTCAGCGAAGGCGCGCGATCAGCTCGCGGTCAGCCGGCGGGAAATCGAATTTCTTGAGACGTTCTGGCGCCACCCATTCCATCGCCTGCGATTCGCGGGGCTCGATGGTTCCCGACTCGAGCCGGCATCGATAGAAGTGGATCACGACCGTCCGTTCAGGGTAGTCCCACCGGACGGTCTCGACTTTTTCGCCAACGGCGAAGCACGCCGATAGCTCCTCGGTGAGCTCTCGCCGAAGCGCCCCCTCGAGCGACTCGCCGGGTTCGCGCTTGCCGCCTGGGAACTCCCACATCCCCGCGAGGTGGGAGCCGCCGCGGCGCCGGGTGATCAGGTAGCGGCCCTGGTCGTCCTGGATCAGCGCCGCCACGACCTCGACGAGATCAGGCAAGCCGGTAGGTGGCGCAGAAGCGCTTCATGGGGCAAGGGGCACAGCGGGGCTTGCGCGGCGTGCACCACGTCGCGCCGAAGTCCATGAGCGCTTGATTGAAGTCGTAGCCGCGCCCGCGCGGGACGAGCGCCGTGGCGAGATCCCAGAAGATCCGCTGCCCGCGAACGCGCGCGAGCCGGCGCGGGCCCAGGAAGACGCGACCCAGAACGCGCCGCACGTTGGTGTCGAGCACGGCGGTGTCCTGTCCATAGGCGAACGACAGGATCGCGCCGGCCGTGTAGCGGCCGATCCCCGGCATCTGCCGCAGCGCCGCCTCACGATCGGGCAGGCGTCCACCGTACCGGGCGACGCTCTCGCAGGCGATCGTGTGAAGCCGGATCGGACGGATGTTGTAGCCGAGCGGGTACCAGAGGCGCCGCACCGCGTCGACGGGCGCCGCGGCGAGCTTCTCGATGGTCGGATAGTGACGGAGAAACTCGCGGTACTTCGGCACGACGCGGTCGACCTGCGTCTGCTGCAGCATGATCTCGGACACCAGCACGCGGTACGGGTGCCGCGTCCGACGCCAGGGCAGATCGCGGCCGTGCTCGGCGTACCACCCGAGCAGGCGTCGCTGGAAGCGGCGAATCGTGGAGACTGGCGGCGGTCGCACCGCGCGCAGTCTAGCACGCGTCTCGGGCCCGTCCGCGCCGCGGGAGACGTCATGTAGAATGACGCCATGGCTCCGTCCGAACAGTACGCGCTGGTGCGGCGTCAGGTCGGCTTTCTCGACCGCGGCGACTTCGGCGTGCTCGAGCTCACCGGCCGCGACCGCGCGACGTTCCTTCATGCCCTCGTCAGCAACGAGATCAAGGCCCTCGGACCGGGGCAGGGGTGCGCCGCGACGTTGCTCGACATCCACGGCAAGGTGCAGGTCGTCCTCTTCGTCTGGGTCGCTGAAGACCGGATCTTCGTCGTCACGCCGCCGGCGATGGCCGCGAAGACCGCCGAGGCGCTCGATCACTACCTCTTCTCGGAGAAAGTGGCGATCGAGGACGTCTCGCGCGAGAAGGCGCTCTTCGTCTTGGCGGGTCCTCAGGCGCGGGAGACCAGCGAGCGGTTGACCGGCGCGCGTCCATCCGAGAGGCCGTGGTCCCACGTTGTCGCGAAGCTCGGCGAAGCGCCGGTACGGCTCGTGACCGGCGGTGGAGAGACCGGCGAGGCCGAGGTGTGGATCAAGTGTTCCCTCGCCGAGGCCTCGAAGGTGCGCGAGGCGCTGGCCGGGGCGGGCGTAGAGCCGATCGGCGCGGAGGCCTTCGAGTCGCTGCGGATCGAGGCGGGCACGCCGCTCTTCGGTCGCGATATCGACGAGTCCGTGCTGCTGTCGGAGATCCCGTTCGAGAATCTGCTCTCCCACACGAAGGGCTGCTACCCCGGCCAGGAGGTTGTCGTCAGGATCCGCGACCGAGGCCACGTGAATCGGATGCTTCGCGGTCTCGCGCTGGACGGCAACCAGGTCCCCGCGCAGGGCGCTGAAGTCCTGGTCGACGACGCGGCGATCGGCAAGGTCACGAGCGCGACCTGGTCGTTCGGCCTCGCGCGCCCGATCGCCCTGGCGTTCGTGCGCCGCCAGCACGCCGAGCCGGGCACCCGCGTGTCGGTGCGTTTGGCCGGGACGACGATGGCAGCGACGGTCAGCGCGCTGCCGTTCGCGCGCTGACCGTCACGTGGCAGAAAACCGGCTCGCGCGCGAGACCAGCCCGTACCTGCTCCAGCACGCGCACAATCCCGTCGACTGGTACCCGTGGGGTGAGGAGGCCTTCGCCAAGGCCCGGGCGGAGGACAAGCCCCTGCTCCTCTCGGTCGGCTACTCCGCGTGCCACTGGTGCCACGTGATGGAGCACGAGTCGTTCGAGAATCCCGAGATCGCCGGGGTGATGAACCAGCACTTCGTGAACGTGAAGGTCGACCGCGAGGAGCGCCCGGACGTCGACCAGATCTACATGCAGGCCGTCCAGTCGCTCACCGGGCACGGCGGCTGGCCGATGACCGTGTTCCTGACGCCCGACGGCGCACCGTTCTACGGCGGCACCTATTTCCCGCCGGTCGACCGCCACGGGCTGCCGGGATTCCCGCGCCTGCTCACCGCGATCGCGGACGCGTGGGAGACGCGCCGCGGCGAGGTCGTCGAGTCGTCGCGAAAGATCAGCGAATCGCTCGGGCAGTCCGAGCGCCTGCGCGCGGCGACCGAGCTCCTGACGCCGGCGATACTCGGCGAGGCGTTCCAGTTCATCTCGGCGCAGTTCGACGACGCCGCCGGCGGCCTGGGTGGGGCGCCGAAGTTTCCGCAGCCGATGATCTGGGAGTTCGTCCTGCGCTACTGGAAGCGCACGCAGAATGCGCGCGCGCGCCAGATGGTGCACACGACTCTGGCGATGATGGCGCGCGGCGGGATGTACGATCAGGTCGGCGGCGGCTTTCACCGCTACTCGGTCGACGCGCACTGGCTGGTGCCGCACTTCGAGAAGATGCTCTACGACAACGGCCAGCTCGCCTCGCTCTACCTGCACGGCTGGCTCGCGTTCGGCGACCCGGAGTGCCGGCGGGTCTGCGAGGAAACGCTCGACTACATCCTGCGCGAGATGACCGACCCGGCCGGCGGCTTCTATTCCTCGCAGGACGCCGACTCCGAAGGCCACGAAGGCAAGTTCTTCGTGTGGGCGCCGGACGAATTGCGCGAGGTGCTGGGCGACGCCGACGCCGAGTTCGCCGGCCGCTACTGGGGCGTGGATCGCGGCCCGAATTTCGAGGGGAAGAGCATCCTCTACGTCGCGGGTGAGCCCGAGGCCGAGCGCATCGCCGCGATCAAAGCGAAGCTCTACGCGGCTCGCGAGCGCAGAATCCATCCCGGGCGGGACGACAAGGTGCTCGCGTCGTGGAACGGCCTGGCCTGCCGCGCTTTCGCCGAGGCGGGCCGGGCGCTGGGGCGCCCCGATTACGTCGCCGCGGCGGTGAAGAACGCCGAGTTCGTCCTGAAGGCGATGCGGGCTGACGGCCGGCTGCTCAGAACGTGGAAGAACGGCGGGGCCAAGCTGAAGGGCTACCTGGAAGACTACGCGATGGTCGCGGTGGCGCTGCTCGAGGTCTACGAGGCCACGTTCGAGCGTCGATGGCTCGACGAAGCGCGCGCCCTCTCCGACGAGATGATCCGGCTCTTCTGGGACGAGCAGCTCGACGGCTTCTATGACACTGGAAGCGACGGCGAGCCGCTCATCGTGCGACCGCGCAATCTCTTCGACAACGCCGTGCCGTGCGGGACGTCGGTCGCGGTCGAGACACTGTTGCGCCTCGGGGTGCTGACGGGCGAATCGCGCTACGAGGCGGCGGCGCTGAAGGCGCTCCGGCCGATGGCCGATCTGATGGCCCGGCACGCGAGCGGCTTCGGTCGCTTCCTGTGCGCCCTCGATTTCAACCTCGGGCCCGTGGTCGAGGTGGCGCTGGTCGCGCCCGCCACGGGCGATGGGCTCGGCGCGCTCGTCAGCGAGGTGTTCGGCCGGTATCTTCCCAACCGCATCGTGATGGGCGTGGTGAGCGGAGACAGTGCCGGCGCCGTCGGCATCCCGCTGCTCGAGGGCAGGGTCGCTGTGGGCGGCAAGGCCACGGCCTACGTTTGCCGGAACTACGCCTGCGAGCTGCCGGTTACCGATCGCGCGGCGCTGGCGCGCCAGCTCGAGGAGGCCCGAGATGCGTAGCGTCGTCCTGCTGCTGTCGACTCTCGTGCTCCTGTCCGCGATGCCAGCCTCGGCGCAGCTCGACCAGATCCTCAAGGAGATGGACACTTACTCGCGCTCCGGCGCCGGACCCTCGGGAGACGTGAAGGTCGGCGCCGCGCTCAAGCAGGCGCTGCAGGTCGGGACCGAGAACGCCGTGAAGCTCACGGGTCGGACCGACGGCTACTTCACGAACAAGGCGATCAAGATCCTGATGCCCGAGCAGCTGAGCACGATCGAGAAAGGTCTGCGCATGGCGGGGTACGGCCCCGAGGTCAACCAGCTCGTGCTCAGCATGAACCGCGCCGCCGAACGCGCGGCTCCGGAGGCGAAGAAGATCTTCTGGGACGCGATCGGGAAAATGACGATCGACGACGCCCAGCGAATCCTGAACGGCACCCCGACCGCCGCGACCGACTACTTCAAGGACAAGACCTCGGCGTCGCTCACCTTGGCTTTCAGGCCGATCGTCGATCGCGCGATGGACGAGGTCGGGACGGCGCGGCAATACAACGAGCTGCTCGGGCAGGCGAAGGCGATTCCGTTCCTGAAGACCGAGAACTACGACCTCGACCGCTACGTGGTGGGTAAGGCCCTCGACGGCCTCTTCCGCGTCGTCGGCGACGAGGAGCGCAAGATTCGATCCGACCCGGCCGCCCGCGTCACCTCGCTCATGAAAGAAGTCTTCGGGAAGTAAGCTAGCCGGCTGCCTCGCGTTCTTTCGAGCCACGCCAGAGCGCCAGGCCGGCCAGGAAGATCAGTGCCGCCGGCAGCCAGATCCAACCGAGCTCGCTCCACATCACCCTCAGACCGCGCCGACCGACGAACCCGTAGACCGAGATCGGCGAGACCACGATTGGTCGCCATCGGAGAAAGTAGCGGGTTTCGGAGAACGGAGCGAAGAACGCCACTCCCAGGCCGCCGTTGGTCATGGAGTCGAGAAACCCGTGAGAGGCGGTGGCCAGGAAGAAAAACGCCCAGAGCCTCAACGCGCTCGGGCGCGCGGCCAGCGTTCGGCATACGACCGCGGTGACGATCGACGCGAGCACGACCGCGACGAGGAGCGAGTGCGAGAGCCCGCGGTGGCCGAGTATATGATCGTAGGGAAGCCCGAAAAGGAACGAGACGACGTCGAGGTCGGGCATTATCGCGCACATCGCACCGAGGGCCGACAGAGTCGCCCGGGATCGACCGCCGACCGCCACACCGCCGATCGCGACGGCCGCGATCGCGTGCGAGATGACGGAAGGCATTCACTTGACCCCCACGCGGACGCGATAGCTCACGTACCACGGGAGCCCTTCGGCCCCGAGCGCGCGCTCGGCAACCCGGCGCAGGGCGGTCAGCCCGAGTTCGTCGTCGGACAGGCCAAGGTCGAGCACCGGCAGGACGATCCCGATCGTGCGCGCGAATCCCACCCACCGCTCGGGGGTGCAGCGCTCGACGTTGTGCAGCGGTGGCTGGTCGCGCAATCTGGCCCGCTCGCCGGATTCGCGCTCGGATCCGAGCTAGCCCCCGGCGCCGCCGGTGTCGCGCTCCGGCCCGGACAAGGTCGTGCCGCCGTCCACCACGAGCACGTGGCCGGTGATGTAGCGCGCGTAGTCCGACAGGAGGAAGCGCACGGCGTGGCCGATGTCCCAGCCCGTGCCCTCGACCTTGAGCGCCGAGGCCGTGCGGCGGCGATCGCGAGAGGCCGCGCTCATGCCGCGCTGATAGACCATGGGCGTGTAGACGGGCCCGGGCGCGACGCAGTTCACGCGGATCCCTTCGGGCCCGTGATCGACGGCCATCGCCTTCGTGAGCGCGATGACCGCGCCTTTCGAAACCGTGTAGGCGGTGAGACCGCGAGGACGGAGTGCCGAGATCGACGACACGTTGACGATCGCGCCGCCGCCGGTGCGCCGCATGGCGGGGATCGCGTGCTTCGCGGCGAGAAACATCGTGTCGACGTTGACGTTCATCAGCCGGCGCCAGCTCTCCTCGGTCTCGTCCACCACGGAGCCGCGGCTACCGATGCCGACGTTGTTGTCGAGGTAGTCGAGCCGGCCGTAGCGGTCCATCGCGGCCTCGACCACCGCCGCGCAGTCGGACGCGCGCGTCATGTCGGCCTGGAAGGCGAGCCCCTGACCGCCGCTCGCCTCGATCATCTCGACCGTACGCTTGGCCAGCGCGACGTCGCGATCGACCACGATCACGCGCGTGCCGGCCCGCGCGAGCAGGATCGCGGCGGCGCGACCGTTGCCGATGCCGTCGCCGGCGGCGCCGCCGCCGGTGACGATCGCGACCTTGTCTTTGAGTCCCCAGCTATCCGGTATGTCGAAGCGCGCTTGTGCGTCCGCCATGTCCTCCTCGATTCAGAATCGCGCCTCGGCCGGCGAGGCCCCAGCCCCGCGACGGCCTGCCGCGCGAACTACCGTGCACGGCCCGCTGGAGCGGATTCTAACACCGCCGATCGCGGGCTCAGCCGAGCGGCACCCTCAGGACGCTGATCGAGTGCGCCGAGAATTCGTGCTCGAACCGGTGCCCTCGCGCCGAGAGGCGCCTCTCGCGCACGTCGACCGCCCGGGGGTTCTCGAACGAGTTGGTCGTATCGACGTCGGCGCCGTTGACCTCTGACAGGGTCACGTCGTCCTTGACCGTGGCCTCACCCAGCTCGATCGCCGCACGGTGAGCGCGATCGCGATCTCGGTTGACCACCGTGAGCGTGAGTCGTGTGCCCCCCGCGTCGCACGTCGCGCTGGCGTCGAGCAGCGCGAACGGGCCGAGATCGCCGACGTGGTGAACGCGGCCGACCCCGCTCTCCTCCAGACCGGGCGCGAGCTCTCGGGTCGGACTGTCCACGGCGACGTCGAGCGCGATCTCGCGCGTGTGCTCGGCGTAGAGGCGGAGCGGGTGATAGATCGTCTGCAAGAACAGGCCGTCACGCCGGGTGAAGATCGGGGCGATCGCGTTCACGAGCTGGGCCAGATTCGCGATCCGGACCGTGCGGCAGTTGCGGATGAAGCCGTTCAGGTAAGTCGCGATGGCCAGGGCATCGGAGAGGTTGTAGCGCTCCTCGACGCCGCCGATGCGGTCCTCGAGGCTCCGCGTGCGGTACCAGACGTTCCACTCGTCGAACGCGATCGCGATCGGATGCTCGATCCGCTGCACGTGCCGCACCCGCTCGATCAACGCGGCGCAGATCCGCACGGCGCGCTCGGCCTGGTGCGACTGGAAGACGGTCGCGTAGTGGTCGCGATGACCCGTGTAAAGGTGAATGCTGTGAAAGTCGACGAACTGCGCCAGGCCGTCGAGCACCGTCACGTCCCAGTCGCTGACGCCGTTGTGACCGCAGCCGATGAGCTCGATGGACGGATCGGTTCGCTTCATCACGAACGCGAAGCTCTTGGCCTTCTTCACGTAGTCCTCGGCGCTCAGGCTGCCGATCTGCCAGCCGCCGTACATCTCGTTGCCGAGGCCCCAGTAGCGAACGCGGTGCGGCTCGACGTGACCGTGCTTCCGGCGGAGATTCGCCCAGTACGTGTTGCCGGTGCCGTTGCAGTACTCGACCCAGGCCTGCGCCTCGTCCATCGTGCCCGAGCCCATGTTCACGCAGATGTAGGGCTCGGTCCCGATCGCGCGGCAGTACTGGATGAACTCGTTGGTGCCGAAGCGATTGGACTCCTCGGCGTGCCAGGCCAGCTCCGATCGCCGCGGCCGGTCGGCGACGGGGCCGACGCCGTCCAGCCAGTGGTAGCCGCTCACGAAGTTGCCGCCCGGCCACCGGAGCACCGGGACGCGGAGCGGACGGACCGCGTCGAGCACGTCGCGGCGGAATCCCGCGCCGTCGCTCAGCGGCGAGCCCTCCTCGAAGATACCGCCGTAGATGCACCGGCCGAGGTGCTCGATGAAGTTGCCGAAGATGCGGCGGTCCACGTTTCCGATCCGCCTGTTCACGTCGATGCCGATCCGCGCCATTGAGTCCTCCCGCGACAGTCCAGGGACTTTCTGCCGCCCTGTTATACTCCCGCACGGCCACAGGAGGGCTCGCCATGCCACACCGGAAGCTTTCTTCGAGTCGCCGTCGCTTCCTCGAGGGTGCCGCGCTCGGCGCCACCGCGCTCGCCTTGAGCCCGCGCCGCGCGTCGGCCCAGGCGAAGCCGACCATCACCTACTGGAACGGCCTCACCGGCGCCGACGGCAAGATCATGGACGAGCTCATCGACCACTTCACGCGCGACACCGGCATCCGTATGGAGCAGCAGCGGATCGTCTGGGCGGATCTGTACGCCAAGCTGCAGGTCGCGGTGCCGGCCGACGAGGGCCCGGATCTGGCGCTGATTCACACCGTCGAGATTCCCCACTTCGCGAGCGACGGCATTCTCGAGCCGATGGCCGACTCCGCGACGAGCGCGAAGGGATTCAAGGCAGAGGACTATCTGCCGTCGACGTGGCAGGGGGGCCTGTATCAGGGCAAGCGCTACGCGGTGCCGCTGGACGTGCCTCAGCATCTTCTCTACGTGAACGTCAAGGTGATGCGGGACGCGGGCCTCGCCGGGACGGACGGCAAGCCGAAGATTCCCACGACGCGCGACGAAGTGCTGGCGATGGCCAAGCAGATCACGAAGGGCGACACCTTCGGCTTCGCGATCGGCACCACCAATCCAGGCCGCTACACCTGGGGATTCCACAACCTCCTCTGGCAGAACGGCGCGAACGTCTATGCGGCGGACTTCAAGCGCTCCGGCCTCGGGGAGCCCGTGGCCCTCGAGGTCGCCGAGTTCTGGGGCGCGATCCAGAACCAGCACAAGATCGCGCCGCCGGCGAACGCCAACTGCCGCGACGCCTTCATCGCCGGCAAGCTCGGCCTCTGGATCGCCGGCTCCTGGAACTTCACGGGGTTGCGCGAGGCCAAGGTGGACTTCGTCGCGGCGCCGGTGCCGCGTCTCTTCAAGCAGGCGGTCGTGTGGACGATGCCGCATCAGTACACGTTCCCGAAGAAGAAGGCCGTCGACGCGGCGAAGCGTGAGGCCGCATGGGCGCATGTGCGCTGGATGAGCGACCACGTGGCGGAGTGGACCTTGAAGGCCGGGCAGGTCTCGGCGCTCCGCAAGCCGCACACGGACTCGCGCATCACCGCCGATCCCGTGCTCCGGACCCTGCTCGGACAGGCCGGGCAATGGCAGTCGGGACAGGCCACGCCGAAGTGGGTCGCGGCCGAGAACATCACGCGCCCGGTGATCGAGAACGTCTACATCGGTCAGAAGCCGGCCGCGGCGGCCATGAGCGACCTGGCGCGCCAGATCAACGCGCTGCCCGACTAGCCCGCGAGCCCGGGGTGAAGCCGCGCCGCGCGCGCCGCCGAGGCGCCTTCACGCCGTACCTGTTCCTGGCGCCCGGCCTGGTCCTGTTCGCGGTCTTTCGCGTTTATCCCTTGCTCGAGGGCCTCTGGCTCTCGTTCACCAACGCGAGACTCGGTCGCGCCCAGCACGCCTTCGTGGGTAGCGCGAACTACGTGCGACTCCTCGATGACACGCGGTTCCACGTGAGCCTCGTCAACACCGCCTACTACACGATCGCCAGCACCGTACCGATCCTCGCCGTGCCGCTGGTGCTCGCGGTCGCGCTCAACCGCGGCGTTGCGCTCAGGACCTTCCTGCGCGGCGCGTTCTTCTTTCCGTTCACGCTGTCGGTCGTCACGGTCGGCCTCACGTGGCTCTGGCTGCTCGATCCAGTGATCGGCCCCTCGACGTATTATCTGCGTGCGGCCGGCGTGCCGGTCCGGTCGTGGCTCGCCGATCCCAGCACCGCGATGTGGGCGATCATCCTGACGACGGTATGGTGGGTGACCGGCTACTACCTGGTCATCTATCTGGCGGGGCTTCAGGACATTCCCCGCGAGCTCTACGAGGCGGCGGCGATCGACGGCGCCGGCGGCTGGCGAAGCTTCTGGTCGATCACTCTGCCGCTGCTCCGGCCGGTGTTCCTGTTCGTGCTGGTCACCCACGTCATCGGCTCGTTCCAGATCTTCGGCCAGGTGTTCGTCCTCACCAACGGCGGCCCGGGCGACGCGACCCGGACCGTGGTTCAGCACCTCTACGAGACCGCCTTCCAGAACTTCTTCCACTTCGGCTCCGCCTCGGCGATGGCGTGGGTGCTGTTCGTGGTGATCCTCGCGTTCTCGCTCCTCCAGTTCCGGCTGCTGCGCGGCCACACGCAGTACTGAGCCGGGCATGAACCGACCGGCCGAGGTCTGGCGCGCCTTGCTCACCACGCTCATGGTGCTGCTCGCGATCCTCTGGCTGCTGCCGGCGGTGTGGGTGCTCGTGACCTCGTTGAAGCTGACCGAGAACATCGTCCGCGTCCCGCCGGAGTGGATCCCGTGGCCGGCGACGATCGAGCACTACGGCGAGGTGCTCTTCAGCAGCTCGCGCACGGCGCGCATCGGCCGGGCGTTCTTCAACAGCATCGTGGTCTCGCTCGGCTCGGTGGCGCTCGTCGTGCTGACGAGCGCGATGGCGGCTTATCCGCTGGCGCGGATGCGCTTCCGCGGGCGCGATCTCGTCTTCGGCCTGATCGTCGGGAGCCTCATGATCCCGAACGCGGTGATCCTGGTGCCGCAGTACGTGCTCGTGCAGCGGCTCGGCTGGCTCAGTACCTATCAGGGCTTGATCGTCCCCGAGGGGGCGATGACGTTCGCGTTCGGCGTGTTCCTGCTCCGCCAGTTCTTCCTGACGATCCCGTCCGAGCTCGAGGACGCCGCGCGCATCGACGGCGCCGATCCGTGGCAGATCTTCACGCGCATCGTGCTGCCGCTCTCTCAGCCCGTTCTTGGAGCGCTCGCGATCTTCGCATTTCGTTCCGCCTGGAACGACTTCCTGTGGCCCCTGATCGCCGTCAACAAGCCCGACATGTTCCCGCTGCCCGTCGCGCTGGCGCTGCTGCGCGGCGCCTACGCCGCCGAGTCGTACGGGCCCATCATGGCCGGAGCGGTGCTGAGCGCGCTGCCGCTCTTGATCGTGTTCCTCCTGGCCAATCGCCGAATCGTCGAGGGTGTCAGAGTCAGCGCCCTGAAAGGCTAGGTCGGGGTCCACGGTCCGGTTACGGCGATCGCTTCGTTCTCGCCGGGCCAGGGAGGCATCGTGACCCCGAGCACCCGGAGCGCGGCGTCGCCGAGCGCGCGGAACTGAAAGTGAACGCCCTGCGGGATCGTGAGGCACACGCCCGGCTCGAGGGTAATCACTTCCTCCTGCGATCCTTGCCGGCGCCACATTTCGCCGCGGCCTTCGAGGACATACCAGATCTCTTCGATCGTGCGGTGGGTCACCGCCGCTGACACCTTGCCGGCCCCGAGCTCGAACTCGGCCATGCCGCCGCCGGCCAGCCCCAGGAGGACGCGAACGTCAGAGCCATCGGGCGCCACGGCGGTGCGATCTCTGGGGCGGCGTGTCGTCGTGAACCGCGTCATGCCGCTGAGTGTAGCCCGGCGATACTACAGACCGCATACGAGGGATCGTCAGACCCGAGGGAAAGTGGACGCACAATATTTGACCCTGCGTCGACCCAGAACCTATGGTGGACCTATCCCCAGATTTTGACCGAGACCGAGGGAGGCGCCATCATGGCCGATGTGAACGAGTCCACGACGACACCAACCGCCACGAGGTGCGGGCGCTGCCAGGCAGCCCTGACCGAACGCGAGCAGGTCACCGCGGGCGATCGCGTCTTCTGCCGTACCTGCTACGACATCCTCAAGCTCCAGGTCCGGACCGGCTTCGCCGCGATGTCGCAGGACATCAACTATCCGATCGCGGCGATCGGCGCCATCCTGGGCGGCGCCGTCGGCGCGCTCGCGTGGTGGGGTCTCACGGTTCTGACCAAGATCGGCTTCGGGCTGGTGGCGGTGGTGATCGGCCTGCTCGTCGGCCACGGCACGCTTCGCTTCGCCGGCGGCAAGCGAAGCTTCGGGCTGCAGGTGCTGGCGATCGTGGTCGGCGCGCTGTCGTTCATCGTGGCGGTCTATCTCGTGAACATGACGTTCATCAACGAGGCGCTCACCCAGCGCGGCGAGGGGTGGCGCGTGGGCTTTCCGCCCCCGTCGGTCACCGTCTTCTATCAGGTCATCGCGGCGAACTTCGGGATCATGAAGCTCGTCTTCCTCGGGATCATCGTGTACGAAGCCTGGTTCATCCCGCGTCCGATCAAGATCGCGGAGCCGTGACCGAGCCCAGCGAGGCCGAGCGCCGCTCCCGCGAGACCGAGAACTTGCGGGCGGTGTTCCAGAGCCTGCAGCCGTCGAAGGCTCAGAGCGAGAGCCGGAGCTCGCGCGGAGGCAAAGCGGCGGCAGGCGCCGCCGGGGCCGCGCTACTCTTCGTCCTGGGCAAGGCGAAGTTCTTCGGTCTCCTTGCCGGTGTCGTGAAGTTCAAGACCCTCGCGACCATGCTGCTCTCGATCGGCGCCTACGCGGTCGAGTGGGGCTGGCTGTTCGCGGCCGGGTTCGTGCTGCTGATATTCGTTCACGAGATGGGCCACGCCGTCGCCATGCGCCTCGAGGGCATTCCGGCGGGCGCGCCGGTCTTCATTCCGTTCGTCGGCGCCTTCATCGCGATGCAGAGCCAGCCCCGCAACGCCGCCGTCGAGGCGCGAGTGGCGATGGCCGGGCCGGTGGCCGGCTCGCTCGCCGCGTGGGCGACGCTCTGGGCCGGGCACGCGCTCGCGCTTCCGCTCCTGCTGGCACTCGGCCACACCGCGGTGCTGATCAATCTCTTCAACCTCGTCCCGGTGCCGCCGCTCGACGGCGGGCGCATCGTGACCGCCTTCACGCGCACCTACTGGGCGATCGGCTACGCCGTCGGCATCGTCGCGCTGCTGGTCACGCAGTCGCCGCTGCTTCTGATCGTCCTGGTGGTCGGCCTCTACTCGCTGATCCAGCGCTGGCGGAATCCCGTCCCCGGCTACGATTCGCTCCCGCCGCGGCAGCGCCAGCTGATCGCGCTCGCCTACGCCGCGCTGGTCCTGGCACTCGCCGCCACGTTGGCCCAGTAGCCCGCCTCCGAGTACACTGCCCTCTCGGGAGGAGCGAATGACCGAGACCGGTAGCGAGATCGTCTGGCGGCCCACCCGGGAATACGCCGAGCGCACGAGGATCGCCCGCTTTATGCGCTCGCTCGGCGTGGGCTCGCTCGAGGAGTTGCAGCGACGGAGCAACGCGGATCCTGACTGGTACTGGGACGCAGTCGTTCGCGATCTCGGCCTGCGCTTCAGCCGACCGTACACTCGCGTGCGTGATGTTTCGCGCGGTGTCCCGTGGCCGCGCTGGTTCGAGGGCGGCCTCATGAACTTCGCCGACAACTGCGTCGACCGGCACGTCGACGCGGGGCGCGGCGAGCAGCCGGCGCTCATCTGGGAAGGGGACGACGGCCGCACGCGCACGCTGACCTACCACGAGCTGGCGCGCGAGGTGAACCAGCTCGCCAACGCGCTGAAGCGGCTCGGAGTCGGCGAAGGCGACCGCGTCGGCGTGTTCCTGCCGATGTCGCCCGAGGCAGCCATCGCGACCCTCGCGATCGTGCGGATCGGCGCGATCTACACGCCGTGTTTCTCCGGCTACGGCGCCCAGGCGGTAACCTCACGGCTCCAGGACTGCGAGGCCAAGGCGCTCGTCACGGCCGATGGCTTCTACCGTCGCGGCCAGATCGTGAAGATGAAGGAGACGGCCGACGAGGCAGTGGCGGCGTCGCCGTCCATCCGCAACGTGATCGTCTACAAACGGCTCGGTCGCGAGATCCCGTGGACTCGCGGCCGCGATGCGTGGTGGCACGAGCTGATCGGTCAGGAGTCGGACGTCTGTCCTGCGCTGCCCGGCGAGTTCGATCGCCCGTGCCTCATCATCTACACGTCGGGAACGACGGGCCGGCCGAAGGGCGCGGTGCTCACGCAGGGCGGCTTCCTGCTCAAGTGCGCCCACGATTTCGGTTACCTGATGGACGTGGGCCCGGGCGACCGGCTCTTCTGGCTGACCGACCTCGGCTGGCTGATGGGGCCGATGCTCATCACGGCCGGTCTCTTCCACGGCGGGACGGCGGTTCTCTTCGAGGGTGTGCCCGACTATCCGAAGCCCAATCGCCTCTGGTCGCTCGTCGAGCGTCACAAGATCTCCGTCATGGGGCTCTCGCCCACCGCGGTGCGCGCGCTGATGCCGCATGGCGCCGAGCACGTCCACGCCCACGAGCTCGGTTCGCTGCGCGTGCTCGGCTCGACGGGTGAGCCCTGGAATCCCGAGCCCTATCGCTGGCTCTTCGAGAACGCGGGCAAGGCGCGCGTGCCGATCATCAATTACACGGGCGGCACCGAGATCTCAGGCGGCATCCTGAGCTCGTTCCCGATCGCGCCGATCAAGCCATGCTCGTTCTACGGCCCCATTCCCGGCATGGCCGCCGACTGCTTCGGCGACGACGGGCGGCCCGTGCGCGGACAGGTCGGCGAGCTCGTCGTCACCGCGCCATGGCCGGGGATGACGCAGGGCTTCTGGAAGGATCCGCAGCGTTACGAGGAGACGTACTGGTCTCGCTGGCCGAACGTCTGGGTCCACGGCGACTGGGCCTACGTGGACGAGGACGGCTTCTGGTTCATCCAGGGTCGCTCGGACGATACCCTGAAGATCGCGGGCAAGCGGCTAGGGCCCGCCGAGGTCGAGTCGGTGCTGGTCTCGCACGAAGCCGTCGCCGAGGCCGGCGTCGTGGGCGTGCCGCACGAGGTCAAGGGCGAAGCGATCGTGTGCTTCGTCGTCCTGCGTCCAAGCCACCACGCCTCCGAGCCGCTGCGGAATCAGCTCTCCGACCTGGTCGCGCGACAGATGGGCAAGGCGCTCAAGCCCGAGCGCGTGCTGTTCACGAAGGATCTGCCGAAGACCCGGAGCGCCAAGATCATGCGACGCGTGATTCGCGCGACCTACATGGGCAAGGAACCGGGCGATCTCTCCTCGCTCGAGAACCCCGCCGCCGTCAACGCCATCACGGAGGCGTCTTGATGCGTCCGCGAGGGTAAGTCGCTCGACCGCCGGCCGAACTGAAGGCGCCGATCCCCGAGAAGGAGAACCAATGCTGAGCCGGGAAGACAACGAGCTGCTGACGCGCACTGGTCCGGGCACACCGATGGGCGCGCTCTTGAGACAGTACTGGATCCCCGTCGTGCTCTCGAGCGAGCTCGTTGCCGGAGGCCGGGTGAAGCGCGTGCAGCTTCTGGGCGAGCGGCTCATCGCGTTCCGCGCGAAGAGCGGCCGGCCCGGGCTCGTCGGCGAGTTCTGTCCGCACCGACTCGCCTCGCTCTACTTCGGCCGGGTCGAGGAAGCCGGCATGCGCTGCGTGTACCACGGCTGGAAGTTCGGCATGGACGGCCGTTGTCTGGAGATGCCGAACGAGCCGCCCGGATCCGGCTACGCGTCGAAGATCCGCCACGTCGGCTATCCATGCGAGGAAGCGGGCGGCATGATCTGGGCGTACATGGGACCGGCGAGCCCTCCGCCGCCGATGCCGCATCTCGAGTGGACCCTGCTGCCGGACGCGCACAGCTTCGCGTCCAAGCGCGTCCAGGAGTGCAACTGGTTCCAGGCGATGGAGGGCGGCATCGACTCGAGCCACATCTCGTTCCTGCACGCGCCGCTCGACCCCGGCGACGCCGAGGTCACACGCGCGCTCGACCTGGCGAGCTTCGGTGTCGGCTCCGCGGTGCAGACGGCCGACCGTGCCCCGCGCTTCGAGGTCGTCGATACCGACTACGGCGTGCTGATCGGCGCCCAGCGCAGCCGGCCCGACGGCCAGCACCTCTGGCGCGTCACGCAGTTCCTGATGCCGTTCTACACGATGCCGCCGACCGATCTCGACGAGAAGATCACCCAGTCGCACATCTGGGTGCCGATGGACGACGGCAACTGCATCAACTGGATGGTCACCTGGCATCCCGATCGGGCGCTCACGCGCGAGGAGATCGACCTGAACGTCGCGGGCAAGGGTGCTCACGTCTGCGACTACCTGCCGCCGACCTCCGAGCCCTATGGCGACATCCGCACGGCCGCCAATCGCAACAACGACTACGAGATGGACTGGGACGCGCACCGGACGCGGATGTTCTGCGGCATTCCCGGCTTCGGCGTCCAGGATCAGGCGATCCAGGAGAGCCAGGGCGAGGTCGTCGACCGCGCGCTCGAGCACCTGGGCTCGAGCGATACCGCGATCATCCAGGTGCGCCGGCGCCTGATGAACGCCGCGCGCGCGCTGCGCGATCGCGGGACTCCGGCGCCCGGGAGAGATCCCGAGTCGTTTCACGTGCGCCGGCGTCGGTCGTGCTGCCGCCGGGGGCAAGCTGGGTCGAAGGCGCGCTGCCGCGTGTGATGGCCAAGCCCGGCCGCCAGCTCACGCTCGCCTGAGCCGCTCGCGCCGGCTTCACACCGCGGTGGTATACTCCGCCCTGACGTCGTGGGGGGAGGTTTCCTGAGAACCGGGTGCGGCCCGGGACCCCTCGAACCTGCACTGGGTAATTCCAGCGAAGGGAACACGGCGTGAGAGAGAGCGGCCGCACCCGTTGAGGGGATGCGGCCGTTTTGTTTATGAAGATCAGCGTCAACGGTAAGGACCTGGAAGTCGCCGACGGCCTGAGCGTGGACGGGCTGTTGACCCACCTCGGCGTCAAGCGCCAGTACACGGCGGTGGCGGTGAACCGCGAGGTGACACCGAAGAGCGCCTACGAGGCGACCGTGCTGCGCGACGGCGACCGGGTCGAGATCGTCAGACCGATGGGCGGCGGATAGAGCAGGGGAGGTCGAGCCATGAGCGACACGAATCTGGTCATCGGGGGCAAGGAATTCTCGTCGCGGCTGATCGTCGGGACGGGAAAGTACGCGTCGATGGACGTCATGAAGCAGGCGCACGAGGCCTCGGGCGCCCAGATCGTCACGGTAGCGCTGCGCCGGGTCAGCCTGCCTTCGGGCGAGTCGATCCTGGACCACCTGGATACGACGCGTTACACGCTCCTGCCGAATACGGCGGGCTGCTACACCGCCGACGAGGCCATTCGCACGTGCTACCTGGCCCGCGAAGCCGGGCTCGGCGAGATGGTCAAGCTCGAGGTGATCGGCGATCCGCGCACGCTCTTCCCGGACGTCTTCGGGCTCCTCGAAGCCACGCGGACGCTCGCGCGTGAGGGCTTCACGGTGATGCCCTACACCAACGACGATCCGGTGATGGCGAAGAAGCTGGAGGACGCGGGCGCCGCAGTCGTCATGCCGCTCGGTGCCCCGATCGGCTCTGGCCTGGGCATCCGCAACCCGTACAACATCAAGATCATCCTCGAATCGGTCAGCGTGCCCGTCATCGTGGACGCGGGCGTCGGCACCGCCTCGGACGCGGCGATCGCCATGGAGCTCGGCTGCGAGGGCGTGCTGATGAACACCGCGATCTCGGGGGCTCAGGACCCGATCGGGATGGCCCGCGCCATGCGGCTCGGCGTCGAGGCCGGGCGCCTGGCCTTCCGCGCCGGTCGCATCGGCAAGAAGCTCTACGCCACCGCGTCCTCGCCGCTCGAGGGCGTTCCCGATTGGACGAGCTGAAGCTCTGTCTCGTCACTGACCGCACGCAGACGCGCGGCCGCGATCTCACCGCGGTCGTGGGCGAGTGCCTGGCGGCGGGCCTCCCCGCCGTGCAGGTCCGCGAAAAGGACCTCGGCGCCGCCGACCTCGCGTTCGTGTGCCGCCGCCTGCGCACGATCACGCTCGACCGGCGAGCGCTGCTGATCGTCAACGACCGCGTGGACGTGGCGCTAGCGGTCGGCGCCGATGCCGTCCAGCGTACCTCCACCTCGCTTCCGATCCAGGACATCCGGGCGATCGCCGACAAGCGGCTCCGGATCGGCGCCTCCACCCACTCGCTCGAGGACGCAGTCGAGGCCGAGCTGAAGGGCGCGGACTGGGTGGTGTTCGGTCCGGTCTACGACACGCCATCCAAGCGCCCGTATGGGTCCCCACAGGGTCTCGAACGGCTGACGCGAGTGGCGGCGACGGTGCGCCTTCCCGTGATCGCGATCGGCGGCATCACGCCCGACCGGGTGCGCGAGGTCTTGAGCGCGGGCGCGCGCGGCGTGGCCGTGATCTCAGCGATCATCTCGGCGGAGTCTCCGGGCGACGCGACTCGCCGCTTCCTCGACGCACTGGGCCGCGGAGCGTGAAGGTCCTGGTCGTCGGCGGCGGCATCATCGGGTGCGCCGCCGCTCTCGAGCTCGCCGGGGCGGGGTGCCGGGTCACGGTATTCGAGCGGGCCACACCAGGCGCCGAGGCCTCGAGCGCTGCGGCCGGCCTGCTGGCACCCATCGACGAGTCGACCGAAACGAACTTCGCGCGTCTCGCCCTCGCGAGCTGGCGCCTCTACCCCGACGTCGTCCGCGATCTCCAGGAGCGCACCGGGATCGACGTCGAGTACGTCACGCGCGGGACCATCTATCCGACGTTGGCGGCCCAGAAGCGGCGAGACGTCGCGGCGTGGGGGGAACTCGAGGAATTCGGCGTCGAGCTTCTGGAAGGCGACGACGTCCACCGATTCGAGCCGGCGCTCGCTCCGAACATCCGCCACGCGGTCTTCGTCAAGGGCGACCACTGGCTGAACAACCAGCGCCTGGTTCTCGCGTACGCGCAGGCCGCTGCCGCCGCAGGCGTCGAGCTCAAGACGGGCTGCAACGTCTCTCGCCTCGTGGTCGAGGGAGGCGAGGTCCGAGGCCTCGTCACGGAGGGCGAGCGAGTCGAGGGTGACGCCATCCTCCTGGCCGCGGGCGCTTGGAGCGGGGAGCTGATGGCCGCGCTCGGCACGTCGCTTCGCATCGAGCCGCGCCGAGGTCAGATGATCGCCCTCGCCCACGTACCGCCGGTGGTCACGTACTGCGTTCACGGCGAGGTGTACATGGTGCCGCGGCCGTCGGGGGAGCTCCTGGTCGGCGCCACCGTCGAGCGCGCGGGATTTCAGCGCGCCGTCACCGCCGAGGGGATCTCCAGTTTGCTTCGCGCAGCCATCGAGCTCGTGCCCTCGCTGCGCGAGCTGCCGATCGCTCGGATGTGGTGCGGCTTCCGGCCATGGGCGCCGGACAGCCTGCCGGTACTCGGCCCGTGGCCCGGCCTCGAGGGGCTGTTCGTCGCCACCGGGCACTTCCGCAACGGCATCCTCCTGGCGCCCATCACGGCGCGGCTCATGACCGAGTGGATCACCGGCAAAGAGCCGAGCCTCGCGATGAAGGACTTCCTGCCCGACCGCTTCGTCCGACGCCCCGCCCGGTAGGCAGGGCGGAGCTACCTCTCCCGAGCACATTCCAGGCTTTTTGGCGCCAGGGCCCCAACATGGCTAACATAGCCATGTGAAGCAGGCCAAGATAGCCAACCTGAAGGACAATCTCTCGCGCTATCTGGAGCACGTCCGCCGGGGTGGCTCGGTCCTCGTGCTCGATCGGGACCGGCCGGTCGCCAGGCTCGTCCCCCTGCCGCACGATGGGGCGTACGGGGCGTCGGAGCGGCTCGCACGACTCGAACGCCAGGGACTCATCCGCCGCGGCACCGGCAGATCCTCCACGATGGTGGCCAGCAAGCCCGTTCGGCTTCCGGGCGGCGTGCTGCGTGGTCTCCTGGAAGAGCGAGAGCGCGGCTGGTGAGGTTCTGGGACACGTCCGCTCTCGTGCCGCTGTTCATCGCCGAGCGCGAGTCCGGCGCCGCCGTGAAACGACTCCGGGAGGATCCCGAGGTCGTGGTGTGGACACTGGCCCGCCTGGAGTTGCTCGCCGCGCTCTCGCGCCGCGGTCGCGACGAGCCCACCGCCGCCCGCCAGCTGGCCCTCGTGCGGCGGCACTTCCTCGAAGCCTGGGAGCGCTGGTCCGAGGTGACCGCGGCCGACATCGTCCGACGCCACGCCGAGCGCATCGTCGGCACTCACTCCCTTCGCGCCTCGGACGCCCTCCACATCGGCGCCGCCCTCGTCGCCGCCGAGCACGAGCCCGCCACCCTGGAATTCGTCACCTTCGACCGCCGCCAAGCCGCCGCCGCCGAACGCGAAGGCTTCCACGTCCTAGGCCCCCCCTAAGCCAACCCGACCGCGGAGGAGCCAACCCGACTGCGGAGGCCCGCTGCCGACGAGCCAGACAAATCGCCGAGGCCGCTCGAGTGAACCGGCGAGGCCGCGGTGAGGGGTACGGGTGCGGTGGGGGTCGAAAGGACCCGTTCCCTCCAAGCGGCGACGGGCACCTCGCGTCCAGATGGAGCCCAGCCGCAGGGGGGCAGCGAACGCGTGCCGCGTGGTCCGTCGACCCCCGCCGCACCCGTACCCCTCGCCGCGGTGTCGCCTCGAGCGATTCGATAGCCGTAGGTGACGGGGAGCTAGCTCGATCGGCTGGAGCGTCGAATGTCGAGCATGGGCGCGAGCAATCCGCGGCCGGGAACTTCCTCGATCTGCGTGATCGCGTTCATGCGCGTGACGATGTCCTTGACGTTGTTGACGCCGTCACGCGCGCGCGCCGCCCACTGAGCGTCCTCGCTGTCGGCCGGAAGCCGTCGGGCGAGAATCGCGAGGCCGCCGGCCACGACCATGAGCGCGTTGTTGATCTCGTGCGCCGCCGCGCGGGCCAGGAGCGCCACCGCGCGCAGCTCGGCGGCGTCGCGCCGCGCGGCTTCCGCCGCCTCCGCTTCCACGACGTCGGTGAAGAGCCGGGCGAAGCCTCCGACGCCCACGACGCTGATGATCAGCAGCGGGAACCAGTCACGCCGGAAGAGCTCCACGCCCCGGGCGCCCAGCATGAGGAACGAGAGGAACGTGATGACGTAGACGGCTCCGCCCAACGCGAAGGCGTGACACGCGCGCGCGCCGCCGTGGCGCCGCGCCCACGCCAGGACCAGGGCGGCCATGCCGGCGGTGGCCAGGAGGCCGAGCACTCCGGCCATCGCGCCGCCGCCGCCGCGCCAGGCTCGATATCCGGCGGCAACCACCGCGGCGATCAGCCCGGCCCAGCTCCCTTCGACCAGGGTCACCAGCGCGATCGGCACCGCGCGCGCGTCGACGTAGATGCCCTGGCCGACCTCGATCCGGGAAATCATCAGCGCGACCGCCAGGACGCCGAAGATGAGTCCGTTCACCACCGACCGTAGCCGATGGTCGATACGCCCGATCGGCTCGAACCAACGCCGGGAGTACGAATAGAGGACGAGGCCCAGCACCACGATGCCCGCAGCCTCGACGACGTGATGGAGGTCCACAGAGAGCCTGGCGACGATCGCGTGAAAAACGTCCATGTGTTCCTCTCGGCTCGAGTGGAATAGCCTCCCGCCAGTATGCAGGCGCGGCGCGGCGCGCGGCAGTAGAATGTCGCACGGTTCAGCCACCAGGGCGCATGGAGAGGACGCATGACCAAGGACGAGCTGAAGCAGCGGGTTTACCAGGCGATCGAGCAGCGCGGCGAGGAGATCATCGGGCTGGGCGAGGAGATTCGACGCCATCCCGAGCTCGGATTCAAGGAGGTCAAGACGGCTCGCCTCGCCGAGGAGACCTTCAAAAAGCTCGGACTGGCCCCGCGCTCCGGTCTGGCCATGACGGGTGTGCGAGCCGAGGTGGCCGGCCACGGCGGTGAGGGGCCGACCTTCGCCGTGCTCGGCGAGCTCGACGCGCTGGTCGTCGCCGGGCATCCCGAGGGCGACCCGACGACGGGCGCCGCCCACGCCTGCGGTCACAACGCTCAGATCGCCGGGATGCTGGGCGCGGCGATGGGGCTGCTCGACGCCAAGGCCTTCGACCAGCTCGCCGGGCGCGTCGTGTTCTTCTCGGTTCCCGCGGAGGAGTACGGCGACATCGAGTGGCGCGTGGCCCAGGCGAGGGCGGGGAAGCTCGAGTTCCTCGGCGGCAAGCCTGAGCTCCTGAGACTCGGTCATTTCGACGACGTGGACCTGGCGATGATGATCCACACGACGTCGCGCTCCGAGGAAGGCAAGGCCGGCGTGCCGGCCTCGAACAACGGCTGCATCGTGAAGACCGTGCGCTACATCGGCCGCGCGGCCCACGCCGGCGGCGCCCCGCACATGGGCGTGAACGCGCTCTACGCGGCCCAGATCGGCCTCATGTCGATCAACGCCGTGCGCGAGACCTTCCGCGACGAGGACACGATCCGCGTCCATGCCGATGACCTGCGATCCGATCATGGCTCGCCACTTCCGCGACAACGTCGCCGGGCTCTTCGGCGAGGAGCACTACCGGCAGATCGGCCACCGCACTGGATCGACCGACATGGGAGACCTCTCGCAGGTCATGCCGATCCTGCATCCCTACATCGGCGGCGCCAACGGCACCGGTCACGGCGCCGACTTCGCCATCGTCGACAAGCCGCTCGCGTACCTCGGCCCGGCCAAGGCGCTGGCGGCCATGGTGGTCGACATGATGTGGGACCGCGCCGCGGGCGCCCGGGAAGTGCTGGCCAAGGCGAAGCCGCCGATGACGCGCGCGAGCTACCTCGCCGCCCAGCGCGGCCTGGCGCGGCGCGAGACCTACGAGGGATAAGTCCCGCGCCGGCGCACTTGACACCTACTTCCTGAGAAAGCCCTTCGCCTGCTGAAGCTCCGGCCTTTGTGTGTCCGCATGGTCACACAGCGAGACGAGCTCGGTGTACCGCGCCCGAGCTTTGCCGGTATCGCCTGACAGCTCAGCCGCCTGCGCCGCGCCGAACAGGCTGCGAAACCGATTCGGCTCCGCCTTCAGCGTTGCTTCGAACTCCAGCAGGGCTTCCTTGGGCTGCTTGAGCTCGAGGAGTAGCTCGCCGAGGAGCTCGCGCGTGGGGACCACAGGGGCCGGAGTGACCGGGTGCTTGTCCATCGAACCCTCGAGATCGGCCGCGGAGCGGAGCAGGTTCACCGCCTCCTGCTTCTTGCCCTGGGCGCGCGCGACGAGCGCGGCGGCCGCGCGATGCTGGACCTCTACCTGGTCTGCCCAGTATTTGTTCTTCGCCTGGACGAGGCTGTCCCGAAGCGACGCGAGCCTCTGGATTTCCTTTTCGGCACCGCTGACGTCGCCACCGCGCGCCATCCCGAGAGCGCGCGCGAAGGCGGTGATGCCTTCGCCCCAGGGGAAGCGATTCCACGGGAACTTCGAGGGACTGAGGGTCAGGGTCGCGGCCTCCGACCAGCGCCGCTGCTCCAGAGCGACGCGCGCCGGAATGGCGGCAAGGGCATAGGCGGCGGGAAGACTCTCCGGATACGCCTTGGAAATCGTCGCCACGTCTTCGGCCACGCGCCTCGCCGCAGCGTCGCGACTCGTCTGGAGGTAGGCGTACACGAGATAATCGAGCGAATGAAGAGTCTGATCCCAGACGCCATCAGCCCCCATCTTCGTACTGTACGCGACACCTGCGTCCGCGGACATGCGGTTCGAGTCGATGGATTCTTGCCACAGCCCCAAACGCGTGAAGATGTGGCCCGGCATGTGGAGGGCGTGAGGGGCCGACGGGGCGATCTTCGCGTAGCTGCGGGCGGCCGGCAGGGCGCGGCTCGCGAACGGCGCCGAATCGTAGCTGTGGATGATGTAGTGCGCCACGCCGGGATGGTTCGGTTGCTCGATGAGCACCTTTTCGAGGATCGCGCCCGCCTTGAGCTGGTTGGCGTAGGTCTTGTCGGTGGGGGGCGCGGTGGCATTCAGTGCGAGGGCATAAAAGATCGCGGCCTCGTGGTCGTCGGGATAGCGCGCGTATACGCGTTCCATCGCCTTTTCGTAGGCAAGAGTTCGGCTTCGATGATCACTCTTGTCCCAGTCACGGTAGAACGTCTCGATGGCCCCGAGATAGTCTCGCTCTCGCGGGGTCTTCGTGCCGACGGCCGTCGCGCGGTCGAGGACGGCCAACCCGCTCTTTAGGGTGGCCTCGCTTGGTGGGTACCAGAGCGGGTAATACATGCTCATGGCGACGCCCCAAAAGCCCATAGCGCACGACGGGTCGGTGACGGTGACTTCGGTGAAGGCCTTGACGGCCTCTTCGTACCAGAACGAGTGCAGTATCGCGACGGCGCGCGCGAATTGTTGGTTCGCGGCCGGGTTGCACGAGACCGGGAAGACAACCGTCCCCAGCTTTTCTGTGCTCGTCCCTTGCGCGCTCGCCACAGGCGCACACAGCAGACTGATCAGGACCGCAAGCCGAAGCGTGTTTGCGAGTCTCATGGCATACCTCCCTATGTCGAATCCTCTTGAGTAATACCCAGCAGGGGGACCCTCTCGGCCGAACCGTCTAGCCGTTCACGTCGAGACCCAGAGCGAGTCGCCCCACATAGAGAACCTGCGCGGGCTCGCGCACCTGGTGGTAGCGAGCGCCCTGCACGTCCCTGAAGAGACGCTCGAGACCGAGGCTCCGGTAGAACCCGGCTCCGCCCGCGACGTCCATGGCTCGCTCCACCGTCTTGATGGCCGCGTTGGCGACGAGGGTGCGCCCGATCAGGACCTGGCCGGTCGTCTCGGCCCCCATCGGGCCGAGCGTCGCGGCGTCGAGCATGTGGCGGAGGGCGAGCCGCGCGGCCGTCAGCTCGTTGTCCATCTCGCCGACCAGCCGCTGAGTCGTCGGATCGTCGCGGCGTCTGGTCGCCACCTCGAGCGCCAGGGCTCGCGCTGCCTCGGCGACGCCCACGTAGACGGCGTAGATGAGTGGGAGCGCGATCGCGGCCGTCACGTGCATCGGAGGACTCCACCGGCCGGCCGGCCGGCGCACGCTGATCGCGGCGTCCGGCACGAACACTCCGTCGAGCACGGTGTCATGGGATCCGGTGGCGCGCATACCGAGAGTCCGCCAAGTATCTTGAACCTTTACCCCGGGAGCGCTCAGTGGGACCGCGAAGTGAAGAACGGTCGCGCCGTCCTTCGGGTCGTCGTAGATCGCCATGGTCATCAGCAGGTCGCCTGCGGGCGCGCCGCTGCTGAAGACCTTTCGGCCGCTGATCCGATAGCCGCCGTCGACCTTCTTGGCTGTGCCCGATCCTGCGACCCAGTCCGACCCGCCGCTCGACACCAGAACGAGCTCCTCGGCGGCAACGCGACGGAGAAACGTGTCGACTGGCGCTTGCTCGTGGCGCCAGCGCCAGGTCGCGATGAGGACCTGATGCGTGTGCATCGACAACGCCAGGGCGGTAGAGCTGCAGTACGTCGCGAGCACCCGCAGAGCCTCGGCGAGCTCGGCGTGCGAGGCGCCGCCGCCCCCGAGCTCGGTGGGGACACCGGCCGAAAAGAAGCGGTGTGCGCGAAGCTCGGCGTAGTTGTCGGCGACGAACGAGTCGTTGGCGTCGTGAGCGGCCGCCCGTGAGGCAAGGCGCGGGCCGAGCTCGCGGACGACGGCGACCCAGTGATCGTGTGGTCGGCTCTCTGCCATCGCATGTCCTCTCGAGGCGCGGAGCGCGACAGCCGGCGGTGTCATCATCTAACGATGCCCTGCGCGCTCCGGCGCTGAAAGCCCAAAAAATGAACTTGCCAGGTACCCGGGACCGGCCTAGAGTCCCTCCAGAATGCACGGGTACGGGCAGTTCTGTCCGGTCGCGGTCGCCTGCGAAGTCTTCGCCGAGCGGTGGACCCCGCTGATCCTTCGCGAGCTCTTCGCGGGCAGCCGGCGGTTCTCGGAGATTCGCCGGGGCATGCCGCTGATCTCACGGGCGCTTCTGGCCCAGCGTCTACGCCGCCTGGAAGACGTGGGCGTGATCGAGAGCCGGCCCGTGGGGCGCGGCCGCGAGTATAGCCTGAGCCAGGCGGGCGCGGAGTTTCACGGCGTGATCGAGGGACTTGGCGCGTGGGGCCAGCGGTGGATCCACGGGCGCGCCTCGGCCGAGAACCTCGACGCGATGCTGCTCCTATGGAACATCCGCCGCCGCCTCGCGGTCGATCGGCTGCCGGATCGGCGCATCGTCGTGCGGTTCGACTTTCGCGGCGTGCCGGCCGGTCGCGGCCCATCGACCTCGTGGTTCGTCGCCAGTCGCAGTGAGGTCGACGTGTGTCTGAAGGATCCCGGCTTCGGGATCGATCTGGTCGTGGCCGCGGACCTGGCCGCGTTCACGCGCGTCTGGCTCGGCGACGTCTCGTTCGAGCATGCGGTGCGCTCGCGAGGTATCCGGCTCGACGGGCCCCGCGATCTCGTTCGCGCCTTTCCCGGCTGGCTCCTGCTCAGCCACTTCGCCGGCGTCGCGCGGCCGCGGCCGGCGCGCGCCTCCTAGCGGCCCGACAGGTCAGAGATGTACGGGTCGAGCCGCGCCGAGTTCCCGCGGCGCATCGTCTGCCTCACCGCGGAGACCGCCGAGATCGCCTTCCTGCTGGG
>WNGJ01000614.1_pt1 | contig 40929 bp, 35 predicted proteins | sample 5400611 | NCBI WGS metagenome assembly WNGJ01 (sample SAMN13153375, study PRJNA577476) | soil metagenome | isolation source: 40 cm soil or saprolite under Garry oak tree replicate 1 | place: USA:California | collected 2016-06-15
TTGGCAGGTCTCAATCTGGTGACCACCAACACCTATGACGGCTTTGACCGGCTATTGAGCACGACCGCGCCGGAAGGCAAAAGTTCAAGTTACAGCTACGATACCAACAGCAATGTGCTGACCACGACCTTGAGCGCAAAGCCGGGCTCGCCGCTTTCTCCGGTCACCACAACCTACACCTACGATCCGGTGTTCAACAAACCGACCCGCATCACTGACCCGCTTGGCTTGATTACGTCGATGAGTTATGACGGCGCGACCGGAAATCTGACGACGTCGGTTTCGGATGTTGGCGGCTCGCCGCACTTCAACGCGCTCACGAGCTTCACCTACAACGGCCTCGGCCTACTCCTCACCGCGACCGATCCATTGGGGGTCGTCAGCCAATACGGCTATGACGCCTTCGGCAACCGTACGTCGATCACACGCGACGCGGGCGACAGCAACCACCTTAATCGACTTTCGACGATAGCCTATGACGCGGTGGGTGACGCCATCTCGGTGACCGATCCAAAAGGCAATGTCTCCACCAGCACTTACGACGTGGCCCGCCGCCCGCTGAGCACGACGACGCCGGGGACGTCCGCGGCACCGGGTGGCGTGAAAACCGCTTTCAGCTACGATGCTGACGGACGGGTGATCCAAACTCAGCAGTCCATCCGTGACGTCGTGCAACGCACAACGGCCACGACTTACACGCTGACCGGCAAGCCGGCAACCACAACGGATGCCAATGGCGGCACCAGCACATTTGCCTATGACGTTCTCGACCGGCTGTCGAGCACGATCGATCCCATGCAACGCGCAACAAGCATTGTCTATGATGCGCTGAGCCGCCGCTCCAAGGTGTTCAACGCCGCGATCCAGAGCGCTCCGCTGTTGCAGCAAACCTACACGCCCGATGGGCTGCTTGCGAGCCTCACTGATGCGAACAATCACGCCACGAGCTTTGCCTATGACGGCTTCGACCGGCTTGGCACGACGACCTATCCGCTCGGCAGTACCGAAATCCTCACCTATGACGCCGACGGCAATCCCCTCACGCGCAAGACGCGCGCCAACCAGACCATCGCGTTCGCCTATGACACGCTGAACCGGCTGAAGACGAAGACGCCGCCCGCGCCGGCTGCGGTGGTCAGCTACGGCTATGATCTTGCCGGCCGCCTGACGACCATCGGCGACACCAGCGCCGCCGTCACCGCCGCGGTGCCGCCATCCGGTCCCTCTGTTCAGTACACTGCGAACTATGGCTATGATGCGTTGAATCGCCCGACGGCCGTCAATTGGACACCCGCGCCGATCGCCGCGGCGCCGTCCGCGAGCCGCGTCACCTTCAGCCACGCCTACAACAAGGCCAACCAGCGCGTCGGCCAGACGGTAAGCGACAATAGCTGGCTCAACTATCCCGCCGCGACGCCAAGCACGGTCAGCTACACGGCGAATGCGCTGAACCAGTACACCGCGGTCGGCGCGGCAAGCCCCAGCTATGACGGCAACGGCAACCTCACAAGCGACGGCATCTTCACCCTCGGCTACGACGCCGAGAACCGGCTGATTTCGGCGAGCGGCGCCGGCAACACCGCGAGCTACACTTTCGATGCGCAGGGACGGCGCAAGACAAAGACCGTGAATGGTGCGACGACGGTGTTCGTCACCGACGCCGGCAATCGCGAGGTGCTGGAATATGACGGCACGAGCGGCGCCATTCAGCGCTGGTGTGCCTACGGGCTCGGGTCGAACGACGTGTTGCACCAGATGAATGTCGCGGCCGCGACGCGTGCGACCCTCGTCCCGGACATCCAGGGTTCGGTGATCGCGTCGCTGGATCCGGGCGCGGGAGTCTTGAGCAAGATCGGCTATCTACCCTACGGCAAGAGCGCAAGTGCGGGCCCGTTCGGCTATACCGGCCAGCGCATCGACCCCGAGACCAGCGGGCTCTACTACTACCGCGCCCGGCACTATTCGCCGGTGTGGGGCCGGTTCCTGCAGGTTGATCCCATCGGGTATGGCGGCGGGAGCAATCCCTGGCGGGTTGCAGCTTCCTCCAACAGCAATTCAAATTCTTCGAGGGCCTTAATTATGTCGATCGATCAAGCAGATGCAATCGACTTCGCCAACATTGACAGGGCTTCCGGTGATCTCTGGCTCACAATCACCGATCATCTGCCGTGGGAAGAGAATGAAGGCGACCATCTCGTTCTTCTGCAGAACAAGCTGAACGCCTACCTGCGCTTCATCGAAAGTGGTGAGGTATTTGAAAAGGTACCCGACTCCCGGGGGCGTGGCATCGTCATAAATCTCGTCGCGAAATTTCCGCTGAGCGAGCAAGCAGATTTCTTCGTGAGGAAGGCGCGAACTGCCATAGAAGGCGCCGGCTTTCGGTTGCAGTTTAGCCTTATGCGCCCTAATAGAGCGGGCCGAATGATGATGGTCGTTAGGTCGCGTTTCGCGGCGCCTAGTCGACCAAAGAATATTTGGGAGCTACGACGCGCATCTCGGCCAGCGGCGCCAGCAACACCGCGAGCTGCCTGCGCTGATGGCGCAGACACGGAAATTTCAGTTCTACAATTCAACCGGTCCGTCGGTAGAAAATACAGATCGCCGTTTCCACGCCGCGAGCGCGCCATCAGTTCCGCTAATTAAGTCAGCAAAGCTGCCATGCCGCCGACCCATTCAGGGTTCCAGTCCGGCTTCCGCCGTCATTTGGTCGGATTTGCACGATACGCGACATTCATTGGCTTCGAGGGCCTGAAGGCTCGCATGAAGCACCGTCAATTGTTCTTGCTCGCTCGGTGGTCGTCGATCGACCGTTTCCAAACATCAGCGGTAACAGGAGAGCCATAGATAGGAGAAGTCATAATGACGAGTCGCGTCGTATTGATCAGCCTATTGTTTGCTGGTTCCGTGCAAATCACGAACGCAGCGCCTCTGGATTCACCTGAAATCGTCTATATCGACGGAACGCCATGCAACCGCATGTGCCAGTCCTACATGGCGTGGTCTCGCCAGGTGCTCTCTGGTTCCCAAGCGCAAATTCCGCCGAAAGCCGTGGAGCACCGAGCAGCGGGAATCAGCGCTGCGAGGCCGAAATCCGCCGCGCGTGAGCGCGTCGCTAAGCAGGCAGCACCTGCCGCCAACCGAACGCGACGGGACAAGATCGAAAGACTGCAGCAGCCGCCAGCCGGCAACGCCATTCCGACCTCCGTTACCCAGCCAGCGGAAGCAGCCGTCCGCGCCGCTCCAAGTTCCGTTCGCAAGCCGGCTGAAGACGTTGCTGGCCAGCAGCAGCCGGCGCTTACCCCGACTCCTGATTCCGCCAGCAAGCCAACCGAGGAAGTCGCTGGACTGCAGCAGCCACCCGTCAACGCCACTCCAAGTCCCGTGAGCAAGCCCACCGACACTCCGGACTTGCTTGCCAAGACCGGTCCCGCCGCGGGTCCCAAGAACAGTACAATTCAAGATCAAGTCATGGCGGCGGCGGCAGTCGCCGAGCAACTGACGCTTGCCCCAACGGCAGCCCCTGAGCTGAAGGCGATGAAAGGCGAGCGTTTCGATGATGCGGCCGCAACGGAGCCTCGTGACGACAACAACGTCGCGCGCTCTTCGCCAAACGCGACCGACGCTCGCATTGTGTTGCTCGTGTCGCGCCCCCAGATCACGTCGGTCACCGATCTCGCGGGCAAGAACGTCGCGATCGACAACGGACATTCCGGATCCGCGAGCAACGTCCGGATCGCGCTTGTGGCCGCCGGCGCTACCGAAGTTCAATTAAGCACCGGCGAGACGAAGGCGATCGCCCGATTGGTCAGCGGAGAAGTGCCGGCCGCCGTGCTGACGTTGGTGTCTCCCGACGCGGCAGAGGCATTTCCCGAGATCGTAGGGTTTAAAGTTTTCCGCGTCCCGCTCTCGCCTGGTTCGTTGACGAAGCAGTGAGATACTCCTTGTCACAAGGGACGGCGAGCGCTGCTTCGCAAACGCGCCCCCTGCTCTCGCGCGCGCCGACAAGGCGCTGAGGACGAGCCGGAAGGTATCCGGATCGCGATCAGCGCTATGAAGGCCCCGCTCGGCGAAATCTGCGACAAAACGCGCGCGGGCGTTGTGAAGCGCTTCACGTGCGATTGCTTTCTTTGATGCTACCCGAGAGCCGGCAACGACATCGGAGGGCACGTCATGTTTGAAGCAAGTCGCCGCATCTTCCTTCAATCTTTCGCGCTCGGTGCCGGAACGCTGGCTGCCTCGCGATCCATGGCCGCTGCCAATGACGGGCACGCCGCGGGATACGACGTCTCCACCGCATCCGACTATCTCCCGACAATTCCCCGCAAGACGGGAGATCCCGTCGTCTTCACCGCGTCGCTCGACAGCGGACCCATCAAGGCGACGTCGGGCGGATGGGCTCGAGAGGTCACGATGCGCGGCCTTCCGCTCGCCACCGACATCGCGGGGGCGCATTTGTTTATCAATGCCGGCGGCGCTCGCGAGATGCATTGGCATAACTCGGCCGAATGGGCTTATGTGGTCGATGGCCATTGTCAGGTCAGTGTGGTCGATCCGGATGGCGTGGTCGAAATCGCCAACCTGGGTCCGGGCGATCTCTGGTATTTTCCAAGAGGTCACAGCCACGCGATCCAGACGCTCGGCACGGCGCCGTGTCACGCGATCCTCGCCTTCGACGACGGACTTTACTCGGAGCACGGAACGTTCGGCATCAGCGACTGGATGAGCCGCTACGATAGCCAGGTCCTTTCACAGGCGTTCGGTGTCCCGGCGGAAGCGTTCGCACGGATCCCAAAAGGCGAGACGTATATCATGCAGGGCGCCGTGGTGGCGCTGGATGGAGCGCAGGCCCGTTCCGCCCGCGAACTCGATCGGGCACGAACGCATCGCTATTCATTGCTGGCACAGAAACCCTGGATCAGCACACCGGGCGGCTCGCTCCACGTGGCCTCGTCGAAGGAGTTTCCAATCGCGACGACATTGACGGGCATGGTTCTGAAACTACGGCGCGGCGCGATGCACGAGCCCCATTGGCACACCGACGCCAATGAGTGGCATTATGTGCTCAAGGGGCGAGCGCGGGTCACCCTGTTCGCTCCCGACAAGCGTGTTTCCGTCGCCGAGCTTTCGGCAGGCGGTTGCGCCTACATCCCCCGCAATTGCGGACACTCGATCCAGAACATCGGGCAGGACGACGCCGAGATCGTTGGCGTGCTGGATAGCGGCACTTACCGCGAGAGCTCCTTGTCGGAATGGCTGGCGAAGGCACCCCGTCATGTGCTCGCGAATAATTTCGGTATCCCAGACAGCGCGCTTGCCAATTTCAACAGGAAGCGCGCCGTGATCTCCGCGCCGATCAACCCGGCTTGAGATCGTTCCACGGCTGAAATCGACCGGGCGCATCGTTCATTCTAATGCGTGGGAGGATTTGCGATGATCGTGATGCTTCGTGCTTTCGCGCTTCTGCTGGGCCTCTCCCTGATCACGAGTTCCACCGGCTGGGCAGACCAGCAGATCGTCACGCTGGCGGCCGGCGCCCGGTCGTCGCTATTGCTTGAGAGCCCCTTCGAGATGGTCCTGATCGAGAAACCCGACATCGTCGATGTTCACAGTCAGAGCGACCGCTCGGTGATCATCGAAGGCCTTGCACTTGGGGCCTCCGATGTCGTGTTCATCGATGCAAGAAGCGTCGCGGTTGCCAACGTCAGGGTGCTGGTTTGCAGGACGGTCGCGGTCCGAATCGCCTACCAGGCGAAAGCCGGTTGCGATTGACGCGCGTGGAAGGGCAAGAATATCGCTAATGAAGGATGCAGCCAGGTTTTCAGTTCATCAACGCGTGCGGCTTGTTCGGCGGTTTGATGGCGGCATTCATAATCGCTGAGTTCGTGGCGCGTGATTCGAGGCTCCAGCTTCGGAGCTTGAATCACGTCCACGGCGATATCATCAACCCGCAATGGCCCGTCGCGGAGTCGCTAATGATCTGAATAGACTTCCGCTTTCGGCGGCATAGCGGACATGGCAGGACTTGTCGCCGGCTCGGCCCCGTCACGAATGTGACATCTCGGACATCAGGTATCGGCGCGCGCGGGCGCCGTCGTCGTACCTTTCGTTCCTACCCCGCCGGCGGATGAATCACGACGCCATATTGCTCGGCAATTGCAGCAATTGTGTCGATTGCAGGCATTTGTTCGCTGCGTTTGCTGGCTGCGTCCAAGGTTGCGAACATGCAATCGAGGCCGGCGCCCGGCATCGCGAACACCAGCAGGCGCGCCGCAACAGTTCCGATATTGCGATAGCCGTGCCGTCGGTTGCGCGGGGCAAACAGAAATCCGCCGGGGCCGAGACGCAACGGATCCGCCGCGCCTTCGACTTCGACCAACACTTCGCCCCTCAACACGTAGAAGGCTTCGTCCTCGCGCGTATGGGTGTGCGCTGGCGCGCCGGCGCCTGGCGGCACGATCGATTCCCACACCGAGAATTGGTGACCGGTATCGTTTGCCATCACCTTGTAGGCATGCGTCACACCCAGTACGTCGAGCGTGGGTCCGGTGTCGGGCGCCCGCCAGAGCGGGCTCAATTGGGTCAGATCGCAGTTTGAATCGCTGTTCATGGCAGTTCCCCTAAGAATCGGGTTGCGATGCGCATCCAAATAGGCCGGCGGGACGCCGCCGATTAGACGGAAATTGGTGGACAAGGAATCCTGAAAACAGAACAATTGGGGACATGGACCCACTCGATGGCGTCGCAGCTTTCGCGCGCGTGGTGCAGGCCGGGAGCTTCTCGGCGGCCGCCCGCCGCTTGCGAATCTCGAAGTCCGCCACAAGCGCCCATGTTCAGCGGCTCGAGGAACGGCTCGGCGTGCGATTGCTCCATCGTACCACGCGCCGAATCTCGCTCACAGAGGCCGGTGCGGCATACTACCGGCATTGCGCCCGCATCGTCGCCGAAGCGGAATCCGCCGAGCAGGCAGCGCGCGCGCTGCAGCGTGAGCCGCGCGGGATGCTGTCGATTTCCGCTCCCGACACGTTCGGCCCAATGCACGTTGCGCCGGCCATTCCCGAGTTTCTTGCCCGCTTTCCGGACCTCGCCATCGACATTTCGCTCTCGCCCAGGCACGTCGATCTGGTGCAGGAGGGCCTTGACCTTGCCATTCGCATTGGAACGCTCAAGGATTCACCCCTCGTCGTGCGCCGATTGGCGCCATCGCGCTTTGTCCTTTGTGCCGCACCCGCCTATCTCAAGATGCGGGGAGTACCACGTGTTGCGGATGACCTCTTGCGCCATGCCTGTTTCGGCGTGAGCCTTTTGCCGTGGGGCGATGAATGGCGTCTTATCAGCGCCAAGGGCGAGCACAGGATTGCGGCCGGCGGAGTCCTTCGCAGCAACAGCGCTGACATTCTGCGTACTGCGGCTTTGAGCGGCCTCGGCATCGCCCTCTTGCCGAGCTGGGCGGTCGGGGACGACCTGCGGTCCGGTGCCTTGACGCGCATATTGCCGGGATGTGAACCACCGCCGAGCACGGTCTACGCCGTCTATCCCAGCAATCGTCTGATGTCGGCAAAAGTGCGCGCCTTTGTCGATCATCTGGCGCGACGGATTGGGCGGATGCCCTATTGGGATCAGGGGCTCTGAGACGCACGTCGGCTTTGCGCGGCGGGATCGTGCAATAGGCGCGTCCCCCTCGTAAGTCGAGAAAATTGGAAAGGCCGTAGAATAGCACGCTTGGGCCGAACGTGACGGTACGGCGGCTCGGACGCGCGATCTCCGATTGCCAAAAAACCGAGGAGTTCCCCTCAATTGGTAGAGCGCCACTTGTCGCACTCGCGGCACTTCCCAAATGATAGGCCAGTCGCGCCGCTTGGCCATCGGAGAGCGGCAGGCCCGTTCTAGTGCGGAGGAGCTTCCGGCCAGGTTTTCCGCCGCGGAGACTAGCTGATCGGTTATCTGCGCTGCGCGCGCTAAACATCATGGATAGCGCGTCCGAAACCGCCTACGACGAAATCGCCGAGCTTGCGGCGCAAATCTGTGGCTGCCCGGTCGCCTATATCAGTTTCATCGATGACGACCGGCGCTGGCTCAAGGCAAGATATGGTCTGCCGGCCGGGATGGGCGACGCGCCGCGCGGGAACGCCGTCTGCACGACGACGATTTGCGGTACCGACCTGTTCGTCGTTTCCGACTTGAAGCAGGACCCGCGCTTTGAGAACAATCCGATGGTCGCGCTGGAGCCGCCGTGCCGCTTCTATTGTGGGATGCCGCTCATTACCGACGATGGCTATGCGCTCGGAACACTTTGCGTGATGGATTTCCAACCGCGCCGGCTTTCCTTCGAGCAGACTGAATCGCTCCGAAAGCTATCGCACCAGGTGCTGGCGCAACTGGAGCTCCGCCGGAAGCTGATCGAGTACGACCAGACCGTCAGGGAACTGGATCTAAAGGCCGCTGCCGAGAAAGCGCGCGCCGAAGAGCTGCTACGCAATGTCTTGCCGGCGCCGATCGCGGAGGAGCTGAAGCGGAGCGGCAGGGTGCAGCCCAAATACACGCGGTCGGCAACCATTCTGTTCGCGGATATCCAAGGCTTCACGCTGTTGGCCGAACGGACCGAGCCGGCGAGGCTAATCAGTCTCCTCGACGAGTATTTTACGACCCTTGACGAAATCGGCACCCGCTATGGTCTAGAGAAGGTCAAGACCATCGGCGACGCCTATATGGCGGTTGCCGGCGTGCTTTCGCCCGACCGATGGCACTCGATCGATGCTTGCCTGGCCGCGCTGGAGATGCGAGCCAAAGTCGATCACGTCAAGGCACGATGCGAAGGAGAATACGCTCTGCAATTGCGCATCGGCATCCATACCGGACCGGTGATTTCCGGTGTCGTCGGCAACCGCAGGATGACCTTCGATATTTGGGGCGATGCGGTCAACACCGCATCGTTCATGGAAGCGTTCGGGGTCGCGGGGCGGATCAACGTCTCGGAATCCGTGGCCGGACATGTCCAGGGCCTGTTCGAACTGGAGCCGCGCGGCCCCATCGAGGCCAAGCACGAACGCGCGCACGAAATGTTCTTTCTCAACGGCTTGAGAGCGGAATATTCCCGCAGTGGGGACGGCAATTTGCCAAACGACAATTTTCTCGCCGAGTACAACCGTCTCGGTGGTTCGCGGCTGGCTGTGACCTCGTGAGAACTCGCGCGAAGGAGCTCGTCACCGGGTAGCACCGTTAAAACCATTTGCAGGGAATGCCGGATGATCCCGGCTCCACCTGTGGTGACGACCGTGTGCTTCTATCAATGCACACGGGCCGCGAGTGCGAGCCGAGCACCCGGCCTTGCCTGCTCCCTCATCATTCAACGGGACATGAATGTGGCTCAGCTCGGGGCACGTTGCGGCCTGCGAGGGCGGACGCGCGCTGGTGATATTTTGTTCGTGCACTCTAGCCGCGCGTTGTGAGCGGGCGCTCGACGACGGGCTTCGCCGTGACTGGCGGGTTGGCGGTTTGCGCCGCGAGCTCGCCGATCAGGCGATCGGCATCGGCAGCCATGGTGTCGGGCGCCTGCAGCACCAGCCGCTCCAGCCCCCAGCGATAGGACGAGACCCGCCGCTCCAGGCATTGCTGGACCCACTGCACGATCAGTGCGTTTTCCTGCATGCGCGCGGCCGCATCGGCTTTTTCGCGCGGCGACAATTCGGAAATATGGGCGAGCGTGGCGTTGCGCTTGCGGTCGAGCTCGAGCACGGGGATGGCGCCGGCATAGAACAGCTCGAAACGCGTGATGTCGTCGCGCACATCGTCGATCAGTTGCGCGTAGCGCGAGGCGTGCGAGCGATGCGGCTCATCGATCAACGCCCGTCCATAGGCCGTGCGGTCGAACACCACTGCCTGGCGCCACGGCGAGGCGATCGGCTGAAACTCGCCGAACACGGTTCTCCAGGCCGGACGCGAATGCGGCGGCTCGATCAGGGGATAAGCGAGATCGCGAAGCTGCCGTTCAGCGTCGGTGAGTTGGAATTGCGAGGGTCGCAGGGCGACGCTGGAGGTCGCCTCCGCGCCGATCCAGCGATGCATGTCGTCGTTGCGGAAATCGTCCCGCACACGGCCGAAATCGCCGCCGCTGCAGGCCCCGAGCGTCGTGCCGAGGAGGCACAGCAAGACCGGCGACAGGTACCGGATCGGAAAAGACGTTTCCGGCATTTGCGGCATTCCCAGAAAGATCTAGAGCATGATCCGGAAAAGTGGATACCGGTTTTCCCTCGCGACAAACGCGGAACGCGTTTGCGCGGAGATCGTGCTCAAACAAAACGATAGAGCGGGATGATTTTTCGAAGAAAAGTCATCCGTTCTAGCGCCGGCGACGCCGGCGGCCCTGCGCGGCGCCCTCTTCCGGTCCGCGGCCGCCGCTTGTTCCGTCGGTGTCGCGTTCGATGCGGACAACCGGGAGGATCAGGACCGTTCCCATGCCGACGGTCGAGGCGCCGTCCACGGTTGAGCCCAGCCGCCGCGACGCCGCATCCGCCGGAAATTCAATAACGGTCCCCATGTCCATTCTCTCTGACTGCCGCCGCCATCGATTGTGGCGCGGCATGCCATCATTAAGATCAGGCATGGTTAACGGCTTCTTAATTTGACTTCGACAGATCGCTTCGTCGGTGCTTATACGGTGCCCGTTGCCACAAGGCCTCACTGATGCGCGAGCGCCTTCACAAATTATTTTCCTTAACGAGCTGTTAAAGCAACTCGGCATATTCTGGCGCGAAGAGTTCCTGAAGTCGCGTAATCTGACATGACCGCATCTCCCCTGTTTCCAGGCTTCGATGGATTGCTGACGCTCTCGCGCCGCGAGGGCGTCGATATCAGGCCGACCTTGCTGCGCGTGTTGACCGATCTTTATGTGCAGACCAACAAACACACCACCGATGAAGAGCGCCAGTTCATCGAATTGACCTCGCGCCTGATCGACGAGGTCGACGATGCGACGCGCGCCGCGGTGCGGGCGCGGCTTGCGGTTTATCCGGGCACACCAGCTGAAACCTCAAAGAAGCTGGGGCTGAGGCCGGCGCATCCCGATCGGCCCGTTCCGCTTGCCCAGGCAATCCCCTCCCCGTCGCCGCAGCCAACGCCGGCGACATCGCCAACGGATACGGAGCCGCGATCGGCGCCGAATATGTCGATGCAGCCCGCCGATGCCGCCGAAATCTCCGGCATGTTCTTTGGCGCCAAGACAAGCGAACGCGTCTCGATCCTGCACAGCCTGGCCGACACGCCGCTCAAAGCCTCGCCGCGAATTCCTGAAGCCCGCGCGCTGCGCGCGATCGAAACCCTGGAAATGGCCGCGTTCGCCGCCGACGTCGAAAACTTCACGCATGAGCTCGGCGAAATCCTGATCCTGCCGGCGCGCATCGCGGCCCAGGTGGTGGATGACCCCGGCGGCGAACCGCTTGCCTGCGCGGCGAAAGCGTTGGGCATGCCGAGCCCGGTGTTTCAGCGGGTGCTGTTGTTCCTCAAGCCCGAATTCGGCACGTCAGTCACGACCGTCTATCGGTTGTCGCGGCTGTTCGACGATTTGAGCGAGCGTTCCGCGCTCGTCATGCTGGCCGCCTGGCGCGGTTCGATCCTGGCGGTCGCCCGCGCGAAATATCGCCCGGCGCTCTATGATGACGAACGGGCGCGCGCGCGTCCTTCATCGGTGCAGCCGCGCCCGGCGGTGCAGCCCGACCCCGGCTCGATCGTCCGCATCGGGACACAGGGTTCGCGGCGCTAGCGCATGATCCTAGGCGCGCGCGAGATCGAGAAAATGCCGCCCGGCCTTGTCCTCGGTCTCGACGATCCATGCATCGGGATCGAAGCGGATTTCCTTGACGATGCGCTCTTCGACCGATTGTTCGGGGAGCGCCTCCGGCGAGATCGGCGTGAAGAAACGCTCGATCGGCCGGCTGTCGTCATAGACCGTCTGCGGCGCAGGCACATACAGCATGGCCTTGCCGTCAAGGCTTGCGACCTTGATGAATACGGCGCCGGCCTCTTCCGCGCCGCGCCGGCGCACCGCGCCGAACACCCCCGCGGTCTGGCAGCGGCGCAAATAGGCCGCCACCCAAATACTCGTCTTCAATCGCATGGGAAGGACGATAGGCCAGTGCCCTCACGAGCGCCAGAGCGTGATCCGGAAAAAGCCTGCCCCGCACTTGGATAGCGGGGTGGACACCGGTTTTCAGAAAAAGATCACGCTCAAACAATAAACGAGAGCGCGATGATGACTTATCCTGAACTCATCGCGCGCGCGTGCCGGAGAGCAGCGACAAAGCTATTCGACGGGGTGGCCGATCATCGCGGAGATTTCGCGCACCAGACGTTCAGACACCTGACCGGTCATCGGCATCTTGCGGTCCCGCTCGAATCTCTGAATCGCGGCCTGGGTGTCCGAACCGATTGTCCCGGTCGGCTTCAACTGGCCATAGCCATATTCGGTCAGCGCACGCTGCACGGCCGCCACGCGCCGCGAGCCCGTGAGCTGGGGAATCGGCGCCGGCGGGCGCACCAGATTCGATGATGACGGCAGAGCGGCGGTCGTCGACGGCTGCGGCGATGGCGACGGGATCGTCGCCCTGACCAGATTGGCCGTGGCCGTAGCGGTCGTCGACGGCTGCGGCGACGGCGATGGCGTCATGGTCCTGACCAGATTGGCCAGGAGATCGGACTTGGAATCGGACTTGAGATCGGCGGCCTTCGGTTCGACGGTCTTCGCTTCGCTCGCCTTGAGGTCGCCTGCCTTGAGCTCGCCTGTCTTGAGGTCGCCTGTCTTGGGGTCGCCTGTCTTGGGGTCGCCTGTCTTGGGCTCGCTCGTCTTGAGATCGTTCTTCAAATCGTTTTTGGGCTCGGTCCATCGCGGCTCCGAGAATGTGGCGTCGGCCTCGGCCGGCCGCGGACGCGGCAGCAGGCCTGGCGCGGCCGGCGTCGCCGCCAGGTTCACCACGGTCGAGCCGAACATCGGCGCCGGATGCGGTCCCGCCTGGAGAAACAGCGCGTTGGTGACGATGCCGCAGGCGGCTGCGAACGCGAGCATGCCCGCAATCGTGTCCTTTGGACTATGCAACAGGATGCGCAGCACAAAACCGCGCTCCGCATGCGCGTCAAGCGCCGTAGCTTTGGCGCCACGCCGCCGACGCGGCGACCCGCCATACCCTGTATTCTTTCTAGGCACTCTTCTTCACCTGAAGTGTTTCGTCCTGGATTCCGGATCGCACCGCCGGCGTCAGCGTCGCGATCTTGCTTGACGGCCGCTGGAGCGGCGGTCTCACGAAAGCAAGCGGCAACGCCACGGTGACGGTGGTTCCCTCGTCGACCTTGCTTTGCACGGTCAATTCGCCGCAATGCAGCGCAACGAGGCTTTTCACGATCGAAAGCCCGAGTCCAGTCCCTTCGTGCCGGCGCTGATAGGTGTTGCCGGCCTGGAAGAACGGATTGCCGATGCGCTTGAGGTCATCGGGAGCAATGCCGACACCGGTGTCGGCGACGCGAAACACCAACTGCGTTCCCTCGACGTCGGCGGAAATCGTCACCTTGCCGCCACGCTCGGTGAACTTGATGGCGTTGGAGACCAGATTGAGCACGATCTGTTTGAACGCGCGTGGATCGCCGGTCATGCCAGGCAGATCCTGCGGCGCATTGACCACGAGGTCGACCCCGTCTTCCCGCGCCTTCAACGCCAGAAGGTTGCAGCAATTCATCAGTGCGCCGCGCGGCGCAAACGGTTCCGGCGCGATTTCGAAGTTGCCGGCCTCCATCTTCGACATATCCAGAATGCTGTTGACGACAGACAATAAATGCTGGCCGGACTCGTTGATCAACTGGGCATATTCCCTGCGGCGCGCGGCATCGAGGACCAATGTGTCCTCATGCGCGATCATTTCGGAGAAGCCGATGATCGCATTCAGCGGAGTACGCAATTCGTGGCTCATGGTGGCAAGGAAGCGGGTCTTGGCCGCGTCGGCCTGCTCGGCCGCGCTGCGTGCCAGTTCGAGCGCCTGCTCCTGGATCTTGCGGTCGGTGACGTCGCGCATCACGGCGACGACCTCGGCTTGCGCCTCCGCGGCCTGCTCGGTCAGTCCGAGCGGCCGGCAACGCATTTCGACCCAGATGAAGTCGATCTGACCGCCTGGACCGTACTCCCCGTCGGACGGAAGCTCCCGCCGCACGCGAAACTCGACGCTGCCCGCTTCGCCGCCTCGCGCGGCGTCGAAAAGTGCCGTGAGATAGGCCGGGCGATCGGCGACATGGACCCGATCGAACAGGCCATGTCCGAGCAACCGCGCGACCGGCGTACCCAGCATCGCTTCCGCCGCCGGTGAAATGAACTGCACCGCGCCGTTGCGGCGATGGCGCGAGATCACGTCGCTCATATTCCGCGCCAGCAGGCGATAGCGATCTTCCTCGAGCGTGAACAACGAGACGCTGGTGCGCGACAGCGACTCGGCGCAGAAAGCAAGTCCCGCGGCATAGAGCGTCGCGGAGACGACGCCGAATGTCATGTACGTGCCGCGCAGCGCCGGATTGATGTCCGCCGCCGGCAAGACGCCGAAATGTCCTGACGCGATCAGCAGGGCGGCGCACGACAACGCCAATATGGAAGCGAACGCGACCACGCGGCGGGAGGCCGACAAGGCCGCTTCAAGCGGAACCACGACCAGCCAGATCGCCGCGAAGGACTCGATGCCGCCGGCCGTCGCTGCCACCGCCGTCACCAGTCCCGCAAGCGCAAGCGACGACAGCACATGTGCGCCCTCATAGCGGCCGGTGCGCGACAGGAACCAGGACAGCAATATGGGAGCGATCAGCCACGCGAAGGTTGCGACTTCCAGCGCGCCGGGCGCACCGCGCATCGCAAGATAGATCGGGAATACCGCAAAGGCAGCCAGGCTGCCGAGCAGCCGCGGCGCGATGAAAGCGCGATGGCGCGCACGCGTCAGCGCATCGTAGCGCGCGGAGGGATGCAGCAACGCATCGAGACAATCGCGAATGATACTCAACACTGGCACGGCTCTCGCGCTTCGGCTTGTTGTCCGTCGATCTGACGCGCCGGAACGCCCCCTCGTCGCGGCCCACCGTGTCAGAGCGGAATTAAATGAACGCTAAGGCCCCAAAGCCCGCAGCGAAACACCTCGTTTTCCCTGGAGTTTTCAGACGTCGCGCGCCGTGGATTCAGCGCGGATGGTGAACGACGGGTTTCTAAAAGCACCGCCTTATGGTTTCGAAATGGTGGATGCGGTTATTCATCGAATCGCAAAGGCGTCAGAAAAGGCGTCAATTGAAATTTAAGAGCCGATCAAATCAGTCTATTTTTTGGCAAATCTTCGGCGAATTAAGCTCACCGCAATCACTTGCGATTTATCGAAGACTGCTAGTCAGCTCTTGGAGCATGATCCGGAAAAAGCCTGCCCCGCACTTGGATAGCGGGGTGGGTACCGATTTTCCGAAAAGATCATGCTCAAAAGGATAGGCGCTAGAGCGCGATGTTGTTTCAACCTGAAATCATCGCGCTTGAGACGAGACGACGGATCGCAAGATGTTCTTTCTGCTTCGCCTGACATTCTGGCTCGGGCTTGTGCTCGTGCTCCTGCCGCGGGAAAAGACGCCCGAATCGGAAAAGCTGCCGCAGATCGGCACGTCCGAAGCGGTGCAGGCTGCAACGGCAGCGGTGTCCGACATGGGCCAGTTCTGCAAACGCCAGCCGGCCGCCTGCGAGGTAGGTGGCCAGGCCGCGACCGTGATTGGCGCACGCGCCCAGGAAGGCGCGCGCAAACTCTATCAAATCATCACCGACAAGAAGTCATCCGATCATACCGGTTCGATCGGCGGCGCCGACGAGGCCGACCCCGAGCTTGCCGAAACAGCGCCGCGCGACACGCTGACCCACGACGATCTCGCGGTGGAATGGCGCGGCGCGCCTTAGCCCGCAAAGGGCCGAAACTCCCGGTATTTCGACGGAATTTATTGTTCGAGCATGACCTCCGCGCAACCGCGTTCCGCGTTTCTTGGCTAAGGGAAAACCGGCGCCTACCCCGCTATCCAGGCGCGGGGGCATGCTTTTCCGGATCATGCTCTATCGCTTTCGATCGCCTGCGATCCTATATATTGTTGGTGGGATTGAACGCAGGCCATCATGACGATCGACGAAATCAGGGACAATTTCGCGCTGCTGGAGGATTGGGACGACCGGTATCGGTACGTCATCGAACTCGGCCGCCTGCTGGAGGCGATGCCGGACGCCGAACATTCCCAGACCAACAAGGTGCAGGGCTGCGCCAGCCAGGTCTGGCTGTCGAAGCGGGTCGACCGCAGCGGCAACGAGCCGGTGTTGAATTATCGCGGCGACAGCGACGCGCATATCGTGCGCGGGTTGATCGCGATCCTGCTGACGCTTTATTCCGGCCGCACGCCCCGGGAAATACTGACCGCCGACGCCGCCGCCGTATTCGACGAATTCGGGTTTCGCGAGCACCTGACCCCGCAGCGCTCCAACGGCCTGCGCGCCATGGTCGAGCGCATTCGTTCCGACGCCCGCGAGGCGCTGGCGGCGGCTTCGTAGAGCGTGATCCGGAAAAGCATGCCCCGCGCTTGGATAGCGGAGTGGTACCGGTCTTCCCTTAGCTACAAACGCGGAACGCGTTTGCGCGGAGATCATCCTCAAACAAAACGATGGAGCGAGATGACGATTCGAAGAAAAGTCATCACGCTCTAATCTTGCTGCGTCCTTTGAGACGCTCGCTGACGCAAGCTCTTCAGGATGAGGGGATACGCAGGTTATAACGCAGCAAGACTAGACCGCCGTTATTTCCGGCGTTGCTGCCGCTGCTGGCCGAGGCCCATTTTCTTGGCGAGCTGGGACCGCGCCACCGCATAGTTCGGCGCCACCATGGGATAGTCGGCCGGCAGGCCCCATTTGTCGCGATATTGCTCCGGGGTCATGTTGTAGCGGGAGCGGAGATGGCGCTTCAGCGATTTGAAGCGTTTGCCGTCCTCCAGACACACCAGATAATCGGGGTTGATCGACTTCTTCAGCGACACCGCGGGCTTTGCGGGTTCCGCCGGCACCTCGGTTCGATTGCTCGAGACGCGCAGCAAGGCGGCATGAACCTGGCTGATCAGGTTGGGAATCTCGGCGGCCGGCGTCGGATTGTTGCTCAGATAGGCCGACACGATGTTCGCGGTTAAGTCGATGAAACTCTTGCCGGCGGTGTCCGTCATGAACTGAACCTTTCGAGCATCGCCCCCGCGCAAAGGATTTTCGAGATCGGATAGCATCCGCGTCACGTCTATACGCTCCCATATCTATCGAATATAGGCCGATTACTGCGGCAGGGCGACAAACACAACGCTCTATTTGTCGCAATGACAGTTCAACGAAAATATAGCCTCTATCCCGGACGCAGATCGAGATGGGCGCGCAATTCATCAATCGATGCAAAGCGCATCAAGCCCTCGGGCATTTGCGCCTCGATCGAGCCGTCGGAATAAAGCGAATAGGCCATTCCATCGACGACGCCGGATTTGAGAACGGTCACCGTTTGCTGATCCGCGTTGCGCACGGAGGCACCGACGTTTGGCTCAGCGGACGCCGGGGGCGCCCGGCCCGCACGGCCCTGCGGCGGCATATCGGGAGGCCTCAAGCGTTCCGGCCTCAGCCAGGAATCGTCAAAGCTTGGCGGCTCCGGTTCGCTCATTTCGACCATGGGCGGCAGAGTGGGAGCCACGGGAGACGGGATATCCAAGGGCCGTGCTTGCGCCCGCTCGCGTTCCTTCCGCGAAGCCGAGGCGAACATCAGATTGCGCCGCGTCTTTGGCACGGGCGCGGTCTCGAGAGGCTCCGGCTCCGAGAGGCCGTTTTGGCGCGCACGCGAATCGTTGCCGCCATTGCGGACCGGCGGCAAAACTGGCGGCCGCGCCGGCTCGAAATCGCTGTCATCCTGCAGCACGAAATCGTCGTCGCCAGTATCCAGGCCCGCCGGCGCCGAGTCCGGTCTCGGACGGCCTTCGACAGCGACACGGGAGCCAAGCCGGCGCGCGATCATCTTCAATTCGCCAACCACCACCGATATGCCGATCATGATCAGGCCGGTGCACGCGGCCATCGCGCCGACGACGATCAGGGTATTGCCGAAACTAAATTCCTTGACCGGGATCCCGAACAGAATCGCCACGACTCCGCCGAGGAACGCGCCGATCCCGGCCATCAGCAACAACATCATCATCAAACTCATCCCAATTGCGGTGGCCAAGGCGGTGGGCCAAGTGCGGTGCTTCAGAAGCTTCTCTTCAGAAGCTCCTCTTCATCTACTTTCGCCGCGCGCCCTCCAAAACAACCTCTGAATTAAACCCCATAAAGCGCGATGATTTCAGGATGGATTGTCATCGTACTCTAACTTGTTGTTCAAGCGTGATGTTTTCGGAAAACCGGGAACGTTTTTCCAATCATGCACCCGAATCATAAATTTGCCGGCGCCCCTTCGCGTCCAATGTCGCGCGAGGGGAAAATTCTGGCTTGGGCCCGAAGCTGCGGCGCCAGATCGACCTTGCCACGATACCGTCATATTGCGGATATCGCCAACCGCCAATTGCAGTGCGAGTTGCAAATCGTAAGAAATCCGCGACTTATTTCGTATTTTGGACCCATTTCTTGCGAAGATTTAACCTAGAGTAGTGGATGCCGCATTGCGGCAAAATGAATTACGCCACAATCGCCAATTACTTGGAAAGGGAACTGCGCTATATGGATGCCGGGGAACGAGGCTCAAGCGCCAGCTTAAGCCATAGGGACGCCGGGTTACCAATAGCCATGTCATCCATCACGACTTCGGCCCTCGATACGCCGTACCGGCGCTCGCTGGAGCGGACTTGCGACGACCTCGCCCTGGTCGCGTTAGCTGCGGTCGGTCTGATCGCAGCCCTCACCTTTCACGATTACGGACTTGGCTGGGACGACTATACTCACGCCGAATATGCCGACCTTCTGTTGCGCATGTATGGCTCCGGTTTCAAGGACGCCGGCGCGCTCTCGTTTGCCAACCTTTATATGTATGGCGGCGGCTTCGACATGGCCGCGGCACTTCTGCACAAGGTCATTCCGCTCGAGCTGTTCGAGACCCGCCGCCTGGTCGGGGCCGTCGTCGGCGTGATCGGGCTCGCGGTGACGTGGCGGCTCGGCCGGCGCGTCGGCGGTCCGATCGCAGGACTTGCGGCGCTGCTGCTGCTGGCGCTGTGCCCGATCTTCTACGGGCACATGTTCATGAACCCGAAAGATGCGCCGTTCGCAGTTGCCATGATCATTCTGATGATGGGCCTTGTGCGCCTGGCGGAGGAGTATCCTTCGCCCTCGCCGCGAACCATTCTGATCATCGGCCTCGGTGCGGGACTGTCGATCGGCTCGCGAATCCTCGGCGGGCTCGCGCTGGTCTATGCGCTGATCGGGTTCATCCCGCTGTTCCTCGAGGAAATCCGGACGCAAGGCGCGCGTGAAGCCTTTCGCCGCTTCGTCCACGTCCTCCACGTTCTGATGCCCGGCCTCGTGCTCGGTTACCTCATCATGGGCCTGATCTGGCCCTGGTCGATCATCGACGTGGCCAATCCTTTCCGCGCGCTCACCTACTTCTCGCACTTCTTCGAAAAGCCGTGGAAGGAATTGTTCGACGGCGCGCTGGTATCGGTGCCCGACATGCCCTGGTCGTACCTGCCGACGCTGTTCGCGTTGCAGCTTCCCGAGGTGATGCTGGCGCTCACGGTCGGCGGCGTCGCCGGCACGTTCGCGATGCTGCCGCGCGCCGACGTCGCCGCGCGACGCAAGACCATCCTTTTGATGCTGACGCTCGCAGCGACGCTGCCGCTGGTCGTTGCCATGGTGAAGCGCCCGGCGCTCTACAACGGCATCCGGCACTTCGTCTTCCTGATTCCGCCGATGGCCGTGCTCGGCGGCGCCGCTTTCGTCTGGGCGATGAGCTGGATGAAGGACAATCGGCGAAGCTGGCAACCCCTGGCGCTGGCGGTTTTCGCGTTCGGCCTGTTGCTGCCGCTCGGCGAGATGATCCGCCTGCATCCCTATCAGTACACGCATTTCAATCATATCGCGGGCACCGTGCGCGCCGCCGACGACCTCTTCATGCTGGATTACTGGGGGCTCGCGCTCAAGCAGGCTTCCGACGACCTGCGCGAACAGCTCATCGAGAAGCAGGAAGTGCCGCCGCTTGGGCGCAAGTGGAAAGTCGCGGTCTGCGGCCCGCAGCGCCCGGCGCAGGTGGCGCTCGGTCCTGATTTCGCCATCGGCTGGGACAGCCACGCCGCCGACTTCGCCATGACGCTCGGCGAGTTCTACTGCAGGGGCCTGAGCGCGCCTGTCATGGTGGAGATCAAGCGCGACGATGTGGTGTTCGCGCGCGTCTACGACATCCGTGGCCGTAGCATTTCGAGCCTGTTGGCGATCCCGGCGCCGTAGCGCCAGACAGAGCCCGTGCTGCGCGCTTACACCGGGCTCAGCCCTCTCGCTCACTTCGCCTTACGTAACAATAACCCACATCGTCATCGACACAGATGCGGGGCCGGCCCAGCCATGTTCGATCAACTACGATGACCCAGCCCGCGCTCTTCACTTCATATGACGGAACCCCGCGAAAATTGGGGAGTTCGACTGCGGTCTGTCCTGGACCGGTAGCAACAGCTCTCCACGAGCCTTCCGCTTCGGTAATGCGCCTATCCCTTGTCCGAACTACATGCACATAGGAGTGGTCTGGCTTCAACGACAGCGTTCCAATCTCGCCTTTGTAGCTTGCAACGTAGCTACCGCTCAGGTCCTTGTCCGGAAACTCATTCGAGCACGCAGACAAGACCCAACAGGCGACACAGGTAAGCAAAAATCTCCTCATCTTCATCTATTCGTATACGCTGTAACTCGACTAAATGACCATATTTCTCCGCGCCCGCCACGGGCGAGCACGAATCAATGGTGTCACACGGCTTGGAGAGCACAACGCTCCCGCCACCCCCACCACGCCTTGCTTCCGACGCGAGCGCGGCGCTATTCTTGCGGCGAAGCATCAATGTCGCAAGGGAGCCGAATTGCGCTCGACCAACCTGGTCTGGCCCCCGCTGCTGCGCAAGCTCGACCGGATCGACCCGAGCTATAAGACCTGAGGCAACAACAAACAGCGTGAAAGGTTGAAGCGGCGTGACAGTTCTGGTGACCGGTAGTTCCGGGCATCTCGGCGAGGCACTGGTCCGCACCCTGCAGGCGCAGCGGCGCGAGGTCATCGGTATCGACATTTTTCCCGGCGCTTTCACGCATCGGGTTGGCTCGATCACCGACCGCGACTTCGTAAGCCGCTGCATGAAGGGCGTCAGGACCGTGCTGCACGCTGCGGCGCTGCACAAGCCGCATGTCGCGACGCATAGACGCCAGGACTTCATTGACGTCAATGTTTCCGGCACGCTCAACCTGCTTGAGGAAGCGGCGTCGGAAAATGTCGCGGCCTTTGTCTACACCAGCACGACCAGCGTGTTCGGCGACGCGCTGGTGCCCCCGCCCGGCGAGCCCGCGGCCTGGGTGACCGAGGACGTCATTGCGGTATCGAAAAATATCTATGGTGTCACCAAGGCGGCTGCCGAGGATCTTTGTCAGCTGTTTGCGCGGAACCACTCGCTTCGCGCAATCGTGCTGCGGACCTCGCGCTTCTTTCCAGAAGAAGACGACAATCGAAACGTACGCGAGGCATATGCCGACGCGAACGCCAAGGCCAACGAGTTTCTCCATCGCCGCGTCGATATCGAGGACGTGGTCAGCGCGCATTTGCTGGCGGCCAGTCAGGCGCCATCATCGGGCTTCGCGAAATACATCATCAGCGCCACGACGCCGTTTTCGCGCGACGACGTGGTGGAATTGCGCAACCATGCGCCGCAGGTGGTCCGTCGCTACGTGCCCGAATACGAGCAGCAATATGCCCGCCGCGGCTGGGCTGTAGTTGGCGGCATTGACCGGGTCTACGTAAATGACAAGGCTCGGGCCGAACTTGGTTGGCGACCGCGCCACGACTTTGGCTCGCTCGTTGCGCGCCTCGAGGCAGACGACGATATCCGCAGCCCACTCGCGCGCGAGATAGGCAGCAAAGGCTACCACGATCGAGCCTTCAGCGAAGGTCCGTACCCGGTGGAGTGAACCCCGCGTTATCCTTCCGATGAGATGATGCCGGACAACGAACGATGGACGAAACTGAGCGAATGCGCTAAACGTCGCTCACACACCCTCTACACGTTTGGAATCAAACGCCGCCCAATTCCGGGCGGCGTTTTGCTTTGGGACGTCTCACCGCGGCAATTCCGAAAGTGCGCCGAGAATCCGCGCCCAGGAACGGATGCCCTTGTGGTAGCTCTTGAGGTCGTATTTCTCGTTCGGCGAATGAATGTTGTCGTCGTCGAGCCCGAAGCCGACCAGGAGCGAGTCGAGCCCGAGGGTCTTCTTGAAGTCGGCGACGACCGGGATCGACGCGCCCGAGCCGATCAGAAGCGCCTCCTTGCCCCACTCCTCCGTCAGCGCCTTCTTGGCGGCCGCAAGCGGCTTCATGTTCCAGTCGAGCGCGATCGCCGGCGCGCTGGAATGGTCGCCGAACTCGACCTTGCAGTCTTTCGGGATCCGCGCTGTCACGTAATCGCGGAAGGCCTTGCGGATTTTTTCCGGCACCTGCCCTTCCACCAATCGGAACGAGATCTTTGCCGAAGCCTCCGCCGGGATCACCGTCTTGGAGCCCTCCCCGATATAGCCGCCGACGATGCCGTTGACGTCGCAGGTCGGGCGCGAGGACACCTGCTCGATCAGAAGGCGATCCTTTTCGCCCGCGGGAACGGAAAGCCCGATCGGTTTCAGGAAGGTCTCCGGCGAGAGGTTGAGCTTCTTCCACTGCGCCAGAATGTCCGGCGGCAGATCCTTCACACCGTCGTAGAAGCCGGGGATGGTGATGTGGCCGTCATCGTCAAACAGGCCGCCGAGAATCCTGGTCAGCACCCGGATCGGATTTTGCGCGCCGCCGCCGAACACGCCGGAATGCAGATCGCGATTGGCGGCCTTGATCTTCACTTCCTCATAGACCAGCCCGCGCAGCGAGGTGGTGATCGCCGGCGTGTTCGGATCCCACATGCCGGTGTCGCAGACCATCGCGAAGTCGGCCTTCAGCTCCCCCTTGTTGGCTTCCAGGAACGGCACGAAGTTCTTCGAGCCGATTTCCTCCTCGCCCTCGATCAGAATGGTGATGTCGAGCGGCAGCGAACCCGTGACTGTCTTCCAAGCCCGGCAGGCTTCGACGAAGGTCATGAGCTGGCCTTTGTCGTCCTCGGCGCCACGGGCGACGATGATCTTGCGGCCGTCGGCGTGGTCGGTCACGACGGGCTCGAACGGCGGCCGGTGCCAGAGATTGAGCGGATCGACCGGCTGCACGTCGTAGTGGCCGTAGAACAGCACATGCGGGCGCGCCGTGCCTTTGCCATTACTCTGGCCGTTGCTGTTGCCTTGGCTTTTGGCAACGATCGCGGGATGGCCTGCGGTCGGCCGAACCTCGGCAGCAAAGCCGAGACTTGCGATGTCCTTGGCGAGATGGTCGGCCGCGACCTTGCAGTCCCCGGCAAAGGCCGGATCGGCCGAGATCGATTTGATCCGCAGCAGCGCGAACAGACGCTCCAGGCTGTTGTCGAAATCGGCATCGATGCGGTCGAGGACGGACGTGAGTTGCGACGCGTCGGACATGTGACGGAGTTCCTTCTACGGAAGTCATTGTTTGAGCATGACCTCCGCGCAAACGCTACGCGTTTGTCGCGAGGGAAAACCGGTGCCCACCCCGCTATCAAGTGCGGGGCAGGCCTTTTCCGGGTCATGCCCTAGGCTCCCGGTTGTAACTCCGCCGGCGACATCGAGCCAGCCGTATCCGTCTTGGGGGTTTCAGAATTGGGGGTTTCAGAATTGGGGGTTGCGGAATTGGGGGCCGCGGAATTGGGCGGATGCAGAATATGCCAGACCAGGCCCGCGGCAACGACCACGGTCGCCGCGAGATTGTTGCCGTAGGCCTGCCAATCCTTCGGAAAAATGCCAAACGACAGGCACATCAAGACGCCCATGACCGCGAGCGTGAGCCAGGTCCCGATCCGCGCCGCGGGGCGCGGGTCATAGGCCGCACGGTGGAACAGGACAGTCATCGGGAAAAACAGCCAGATGAAGTAATATTGCCGTGCCAATGGCGAGGCCACCGTCATCAGGCAAAACAGGATGCCGAGCTCTTCGGCATCCGACCGCTCCGTTCGGCGCGAGGCCGGCGGCATGACCGCGAGATATCCAAGCCCGATGGCCATCGAGACGCCGATCACGATCCAGTTGGCCGCTTGAAACGAGATGTCGACGACATTCATGGTGCGCGGCGGCTTGGACGGATCATCCTGATTGTAGTTGACCGGACGCGTCAGGCGGTGCGTCACCGCGATGATGGACTGGTTGACCCAGGACCAGTTCTGCTCGTCGCGCTGGCCAAAGCCTCTTTCCGAACTGGTGCCGACCATTCCCTGATACCAGGTCTTCAGCTCCGTGACGTTGTGCTGGAAGCCGCGCACCGGCGCTGGCAAGACGAACAGGAACACGCCAAGATAAATCACCGTGCCGGCGACCGCCGTCCAGTGCCGGCGCCAGACGAGATAAGGCAGCACCGCGATCGGAAAAACCTTGATCGCGGTCGCCAGCGCAAACATGCTTCCGGCCATCCAGGGCCGCTCGTGCTGCAACAACCAGAATCCGTACAGCATCATCGCCAGCAGCATGAGGTTGGGCTGCCCGAGATCGAACATGTCGAACACGAAGGTGATGGTGGCGAAGCCCGGCGCCGCAAACAGCCACTGGTTGGCCGCTTTCCCCGATCCGGTCATCGCATTGGAATAGATCGCCGTGATCCACCATGCGGCGGCGTTCAAAAGCGACAGGCAGATGTAGAGCGCCATCTTGCCGAACCAGCTTGGAATCGCAAGCAGCACCGCAGGCATCGGCGGATAGATGAAGTCAAAGTAGGCGCGGGGATCGCTCGGATAGAGGTCCTTGCCCTGCAGCACCTGCTGCCCGGCCCAGAACCAGAGCGGATAGTCCTTGGTCTTTCCGCTGCCCCAGAGCTCCGGGACGAGAACGTCGGCCGTCAGCACGACGCAGCAGATAAGAAACAGGATGTCGATCGGCGCTCGCAGCGACGGGAGTCTCAGCACATTCGTTTTTCCGGACATCAAGGGAGGATCACGCCGCGGCCATCAGAGGACGTCATCGCCGCAGCAATCCGCCGAGCGCGCCACGCACGAGCGAGCGGCCGATGGAGCCGCCGAGCGAGCCGCCGACAGACTTGCCGACATCGGCAACCATCCCGCCGACCACCTTGTCGGTGACCGAGCGCGTAATGTTGCGCGCAATGAGCTGCCCCGTCGACAACCTGCCGCGTTTCACATTGGTGCCGAAAATGGTCGCGGCGATCGCCCCAATCTGCCCCAGGATTCCGCCGCCGGCCGAACCATCGGCCACAGCCGTTCCGGCCAGGCGCTTCTGCAAGATCTCATAGGCGGATTCAGCATCGATCGCGGTGTCGTATTTTCCCTTGACCGGGCTGTTGTCCATGATCGCCTTGCGCTCTTCCGGGCTGACCGGTCCGATCCGCGCCGACGGCGGGCGGATCAAGACGCGCTCGACCATCGCGGGCGTGCCGTTTCCTTCCAAGAACGACACCAGCGCCTCGCCCTTCCCCAGTTCCATGATGACCTTGGCGGTGTCAAGCTTGGGATTGGGCCGGAAGGTCTGGGCCGCGGCCGCGACCGCCTTCTGATCGCGCGGCGTGAACGCCCTGAGCGCATGTTGCACGCGATTGCCGAGTTGACCGAGCACCCTGTCCGGAACATCGATCGGGTTTTGCGTCACGAAATAGACGCCGACGCCCTTGGAGCGGATCAGCCGCACCACTTGCTCGATCTTGTCCATCAAGGCCTTCGGCGCGTCGTTGAACAACAGATGCGCCTCGTCGAAGAAGAACACGAGTTTCGGCTTGGGGAGATCGCCAACCTCCGGCAATTCCTCGAAAAGTTCGGAGAGCATCCACAAAAGGAAGGTCGCGTACAGCCGCGGATTCTGCATCAAATGATCGGCAACGAGAATGTTGATCATGCCCCGGCCGTCGCGGTCAGTCCGCATGAAGTCTTTCAGCGACAGCGCCGGCTCGCCGAAAAACTTGGTGCCGCCCTGGTTTTCCAGCACCAGAAGCTGGCGCTGAATGGTTCCGACCGTTGCCTTCGTGACATTGCCGAAGCCTTGCGCTGCCTTTCGGATCGGCGCCAGCGGATCGTCGTTGCCGTCCGTTCCCTTCTTGTTTGTATCCGGAACGATCGCGTCCAATAACGCGCGGAGATCCTTCATATCGATCAGAGCAAGGCCATTGTCATCGGCAACCCGGAACGCGACGTTGAGCACGCCCTCCTGCACGTCGTTCAAATCGAGCATCCGTGACAGCAAAAGCGGCCCCATTTCGGTGACCGTGGCGCGAACGGGATGGCCCTGCTCGCCGAACACGTCCCAGAACACGGTGGAAAACCGATCGGGCTGGAACGTCAGCCCCATATCGCCGGCGCGCTTGACGATGAAATCCTTAGCCTCGCCGACTTCCGAGATGCCCGACAGATCTCCCTTGATGTCGGCGGCAAAAACAGGAACGCCAGCGCGTGCAAAGCCTTCCGCCATAACCTGTAGCGAAACGGTCTTTCCGGTTCCGGTCGCGCCGGTCACGAGGCCATGGCGATTTGCAAGCGCGAACGTCAGCCACGCCGGCTCGTCGCCCTTGCCGATGAAAATTCTTTCGTCGGTATCCGCCACGCTATTGTCGGATATTGCCATCACGATCGGCCCATTCATAATCTATCTTGGTTTCGACCGAGATCATACTTCATCTTGCATGGCGATTGAAACCGGTCGGCGTCCCCTCTCAAGAACCAGGCCTCAAGAACCAGGCCTCAAGAACCAGGCCTCAAGAACCAAGCCTCAAGAACCAAGACTCGGGCGTGAGATCGACCAGCTTCGTACTTATCCGCCGAAAGTCAGCGTAAACACACTTTACCACGACAACTCGCGGCGCATTTTCACATCCACTCTTGCATTGCTGCAACACTCGCAACGCGATTGATGATGATCAGGCTTTCGAGCGTGGTCATCGCTTGTATTTCAAGACACGAAAGCTCAAGATGCTTTTTTTAAGTAGCCGGCATCTAGCCGGTTGAGGGCGGGGCAATATGGACGAATTGATTGGGCGGCTGGCCGCAAAAGCCGGCATCGATAGTGCCGTCGCTGAAAAGACCGTCGGCATTATGCTGGGGTTCCTCGGCAGCGAGGGTCCTTCCGACAAGGTTCAAGCGCTGATTGACAAGATTCCGGGCGCGGAAGCCGCGATCGCGGCCTCCAACAATGGCGATGGTCTCGCAGGATTGATGGGTGGCGGGCTGATGGCGACCGGAACCAGGCTGATGAGCCTCGGTCTTGGCATCGCCGAAATTAAAAACGTCACCCGCGAACTTTTCAGGTTCGGCCGAGACAAAATCGGAGCGGATCAGATGGGCGAGATCATTGCGGGGACACCGGCGCTTAGCCAATTTGCCTGAAGCACCTTCATGATATTGAGCACCATGACGTATCCAATCTCCGAGCTTGAAGGCATGTCTGACGTCTGCGCCTCGAGACTCAAATCGCTTGGCATTCGCACCACCGACGCGCTGCTCGAAGCGGCCCATTCCGTCAAGGGACGCAAGACGCTCGCGGCAAAGACCGGCATTAGCGAACAGCAATTGCTGGAGTGGGCGAACGTTTCCGACTACATGCGGATTCCCGGCATGGGAAGGGCCAAGGTCGGTCTGGTTCGCGCGGCCGGCGTCACCACGGTTCGCGAGCTGGCGTTGCGCAATCCGGCACGGCTGGCGCAGAACATGAAAGAGGTGAATACCAAGCGGAAGCTCGTCCGCGTCCTGCCTTCCGAGAAATCCGTCGAGCAACTGATCGCCCAGGCCCGCAAGCTTCAACCCAAGATTACCTACTAGAACGAATAGCGCTTCGGTTGGTCGTGGCGGTGACGGCCCCTGCCGCCGCCCGGGCCGACTTCATCCAGCGTCTTGACTCCCATGCGCCGACCGCGCAAAGCGACCGCATGGTCGCGACCCCGTCCGCTTTGGCAACTGCACCTGCGTCTCATCCGGCGTTGCGAGCGCTGCTGTCCGGCCCGTACCCGGCCGTGATGGGCGTCTTGAACGTCACGCCGGATTCGTTCTCGGATGGCGGACAGTTCCTCGCGCCGGAGCGCGCGTTGGCGCAAGCGCGGCGTCTGATCGCCGAAGGCGCCGATATCATCGACGTCGGCGCCGAATCCACCCGCCCCTATGGCGGCGCGCAGCCCGTCTCGGCTGAAATGGAACTGCGACGGTTGCAGCCGGTGCTTGCCGATATCGTTTCGCTCGGCGTCCCCGTCTCCATCGACAGCATGAAACCCGATGTCGTCGCCTGGGCGCTGGACACGGGCGCTGTGATAGCCAACGACGTTTGGGGCCTGCAGCGCAATAGCGGCATGGCGGAGCTGCTCGCCGCGCGCAATGCCCCTATCATCGTGATGCATAACCGGGATCGCGCCAATCCCACCATCGACATCATGGCAGACATCGCCGCCTTCTTTGCCCGCTCGCTCGATATCGCCGAGAAAGCAGGGATTCCCCGCGAAAATATCGTGCTCGACCCCGGCATCGGCTTCGGCAAGACCCAAGAGCAAAGCATAACCGCGCTCGCGCGCCTCAACGAACTCGGCTCCTACGGGCTGCCGCTCCTGGTCGGCGCCTCACGCAAGCTCTTCATTGCTTCAGTGTCACCGTCGGAGCCGCAGCAAAGGCTGGGCGGTTCGATCGCCGCGCACCTGATCGCCGCCCAACGCGGCGCGCAGATCGTCCGCACCCATGACGTGGCAGAGACGGTGCAGGCGCTGCGAGTGGCGTCCGCAATCGAGGCGGCGCAATGACCGACACGATCTTCATCACCGGCGTCGTCATCCACGCCCGCCATGGCGTATTGGACCATGAAACCGAGGTCGGGCAGCGCTTCGTGATCGACATCGAACTGTTCACCGACCTGTCGGAATCCTCGCGCAGCGACAAGCTCGCGGACACCGTGTCCTACTCCAACGTCGTGGCGACCGCGACGGCTGCTTTCAACGACACCAATTACAAGCTGCTGGAACGCGCGGCCGGCGCGGTGGCCGATGCCATCCTCGTGGCGTTTCCGCGCATCCGCGCCGTCAAGGTCACCGTGCACAAGCCGCATGCGCCGATGGCCGCGATCTTCGACGACGTCGGCGTGGTGCTGACGCGCAATCGGCATCCGCCGTCGCATGGCTAGCGCCCTGATCGCGCTGGGCGGCAATGTCGGCGATGTCCGCGCGACATTCAAGAGTGCGATCGCCGACATCTGCGGCATGGCGCAGGCGGTCTTGCTGGCGCGATCGTCGGACTACGCCACCCCGCCCTGGGGCGACGAGCAGCAATCGCGCTTCGTCAACGCCTGCATCGAGATCGAAACCGGCCTCGCCCCTCTGCCGCTGCTGCGGGTCCTGCAGAGGATCGAGCAGGCGTTCGGCCGCGACCGATCCAAGGAGCGGCGCTGGGGGCCGCGCACGCTGGACCTCGATTTGATCGCTTATGACGATGTGTCGATGGATGAGCCCGAACTGGCGCTGCCGCATCCCGGGCTGTTCGAGCGCGCCTTCGTGCTGGTGCCGCTCTCCGAGATTGCGCCCGACCGCCTGATCGCAGGGCGCAGCGTCAAGGCGGCGCTCGCCGATCTGTCGACCGCGGAGATCGAGCGGCTAGCGACTACTGTTTGAGCATGATCTCCGCGCAAACGCGTTCCGCGTTTGTCGCGAGGGAAAACCGGTCTCCACCCCGCTATCCAAGTGCGGGGCAGGCCTTTTCCGGATCATGCTTTAGGGATTAACCAGAAGGGGGGCGAAAACAAGCGTTTGGCTTGGCCGCCGCGACGTGGCAATTTCCGGCCAAGCCAACACCAAGCAGCCAACACCAGGAAAGTGTCCCGGGAGCACCCTGCCGAATGACCTCCGCGACCGACGACCTGCGGCTCGCCGCCGACTTCCCTCAAGCCAGCTATGAGGACTGGCGCAAGCTGGTCGATGGCGTGCTGAAGGGAGCGCCGTTCGAGAAGCTGGTCGGCAAGACCCTTGACGGGTTGAAGATCAAACCGATCTACAGCCGCGCGCCGGGTGCTGCACCGGTCCCAGGCCGCGCGCCGGCGTGGCCCTGGCAGGTCATGCAGCGGATCGATCATCCGGACGCGGCGATGGCCAACGCGCAGGCCCTGCATGATCTGGAGAATGGCGCAGAAGGGCTGACGCTCGTATTCGCGGGCGCCAATGGCGCCCGTGGCTTTGGACTTGAGCCGACGGCGGAAGCGATCGAGAAGGTTCTCGACGGTATTTTCATGGATGCCGGCATTTCCATCGAGCTTCAAATCGGCCCGCAGTCGCGGATGGCCGCGATCCACCTCGCCGAATATTTGAAGCGCAAGCGCGTCGTTCTCGGCGCCTGCGATATCCGTTTCGGTCTCGACCCGATCGGCGCCTGCGCGGTCTGGGGGTCCAGCGCCTATGCTTGGGCCGAGATCGTACCCGCCGTCACCGGCGCGATCAAAGGCCTCGCGGCAATGGGGTTCGATGGGCCGTTCGCGGCGGCCGATGGAAGGGTGATCCATGATGCCGGTGGATCGGAAGCCCAGGAGCTGGCGTTCGTACTGGCCGCCGGCGTTGCTTATTTGCGCGCGATCGAGGGTGCTGGTGTTGCGCTAGAAGAGGCGCGAAACATGATCTACGCACGGCTCAGCGCCGACGCCGACCAGTTCTTGACCATGGCGAAATTCCGCGCGCTGCGTTTGCTGTGGGCGCGTATCGAAGCGGCCTGCGGGCTTACGCCAAAGCCATTGTTCGTCGCCGCAGAAACCGCATGGCGCGCATTGACCCGGCGCGACCCTTACGTGAACATGCTGCGCGCGACCATGGCGACGTTCTCCGCGGGCCTTGCCGGCGCCAACGCCATCACCGTGCTGCCGCATACGCTGGCGCTGGGATTGCCCGATGCGTTCGCGCGGCGCGTGGCGCGCAACACGCAGCTTATCCTTCTGGAGGAATCCAATCTCGCCAAGGTATCCGATCCCGCGGCCGGCTCCGGTGGGATCGAAACTTTGACGCAAGAGTTGTGCGAAGCCGCGTGGTCCTTGTTTCAGGAGATCGAAAAGGCCGGCGGCGTGTTCGCTGCGCTCGAGCAAAACCTGATCCAGCGGAAGGTCGCGGCGACCCGGGCGATGCGCGAGCAAGATATCGCCCGGCGCAAGGAGGTGCTGATCGGCGCCAGCGAGTTCCCCAATCTGCACGAGGCCAGCGTCGCGGTGATGGACGCAAAGCCGATTGCGCTCGCGCCCTATGGCGAGGCTAAGTTCACATTCGACGCACTGGCGCCGATGCGGCTAGCGGAACCGTTCGAGCGCTTGCGCGACCGCTCGGATCAGATTTTAAAAGATGGAGCGAAACGGCCGAAGGTCTTCCTCGCCAATCTCGGGACCCCCGCCGACTTCACCGCCCGCGCCACCTTTGCGAAGAGTTTTTTCGAGACCGGCGGCATCGAGGCGATCGATAGTGAGGGCTTTTCCGATCCCGCCGCGCTCGGTGCTGCCTACAAGACTTCCGGTGCGGCGCTGGTCTGCCTGTGTTCTACCGACAAAATCTATGCCCGGCAGGCGGTCGCGGCGGCGCGGGCCCTGCAAACCGCCGACGCGAAGCATATCTATCTTGCAGGACGGCCCGGCCAGCAGGAAGCCGCGCTGCGCGAGGCCGGCGTGACCGACTTTGTTTTCGCCGGAAGCGACGCGCTTGTTCTCCTGCAAAAGGCTTACGAGCTGATGGAGCGACCATGACAGCGGAAACGAAATCGGTTCTCACCGGCGGCTGCCAATGCGGCGCCGTTCGCTTCGCGCTCAAGGCAACACCTGTGAAGGTCAGCATCTGCCACTGCCGGATGTGCCAGAAGGCGGCTGGCGCGCCGTTCGCATCCTTCGCCGAGATCGAAAAGGACGACTTTGCCTGGACCCGCGGCAAGCCGGCCGCGTTCCGTTCCTCCTCGATCGCCGAGCGCGATTTCTGCAGCCAGTGCGGCACGCCCTTGAGCTTCCGCCGCATCGACGGACCGCGGATCGAGATCATGACCGGCGCCTTCGATCGGCCCGACCGGGTGGTGCCGACCCGGCAATATGGCACCGAAGCCCGGCTCGGCTGGGTGGTGTCTATCGCCAACATGCCGAGCCAGACCACGTTGCAAAACTACGGGCCGGAAAAGCTAGGCGGCGTCGTCAGCCACCAGCATCCGGACCACGATTGAGGACGAGCACCCAAATGACGCTCGGCTATGATATCGTTGCGATCAAACCCTTTCTTGCTGTCCGGAAAGAGAAAGGGCGTGGATGGCCGGAACAAGTCCGGCCATGACGCATGAGGCGAACAGAATGACCCGCATTCCCAATTTCGCCGATGTCGCGTTCGAGCCGGTGGCAACGGCCACGCCCGCCGGCAAGGCGGAACCCTGGCTCACGCCCGAGGGCATTCTGGTCAAACCAACCTACGGCGAAGCCGATCTCGAAGGTGTCGATTTCCTCGAGACATGGCCCGGCATCGCGCCCTATCTGCGCGGCCCCTACCCGACCATGTATGTCAACCAACCCTGGACGGTCAGGCAATATGCGGGCTTCTCCACGGCCGAGGACTCCAACGCGTTCTACCGCCGCAACCTTGCCGCCGGGCAAAAGGGCCTTTCGGTCGCCTTCGACCTCGCCACCCACCGCGGCTACGACAGCGACCATCCGCGCGTCTCCGGCGACGTCGGCATGGCCGGCGTTGCCATCGATTCCATCTATGACATGCGCACGCTGTTTGCGGGCATCCCGCTCGACCAGATGAGCGTGTCGATGACCATGAATGGCGCGGTGCTGCCGATCCTCGCGCTGTTCGTGGCCGCGGCGGAAGAACAAGGCGTGCCGCCGGAAAAACTCTCCGGCACCATTCAGAACGACATTCTGAAAGAGTTCATGGTGCGCAACACCTATATCTATCCGCCGGCGCCCTCGATGCGGATCATCTCCGACATCTTTGCATACACCTCGCAAAAAATGCCGAAGTACAACTCGATCTCGATTTCCGGCTATCACATGCAGGAAGCCGGCGCGACCCAGGATCTGGAGCTTGCCTACACGCTCGCCGACGGCGTCGAATACTTACGCGCCGGCCTCGCCGCGGGCCTCGACGTCGACCGCTTCGCGCCGCGGCTGTCGTTCTTCTGGGCGATCGGCATGAACTTCTTCATGGAAGTCGCCAAGATGCGCGCCGCGCGGCTGCTCTGGGCCAAGCTCCTGAAGCCATACAACCCGAAGGACCCGCGTTCGCTTTCCCTGCGGACGCATTGCCAGACCTCGGGCTGGTCGCTCACCGCGCAGGACGTCCATAACAATGTGGTGCGCACCACGATCGAGGCGATGGCGGCAACCCAAGGCCACACCCAGTCCCTGCACACCAACGCGCTTGACGAGGCCTTGGCGCTGCCGACCGACTTCTCCGCGCGCATCGCACGTAACACCCAATTGTTCCTGCAGCAGGAAAGCGGCACCACCCGCATCATCGACCCCTGGGGTGGCTCCTATTACGTCGAGCGCCTGACCCGCGACCTCGCGGCGAAGGCCTGGGGCCATATCCAGGAAGTCGAAGAGCTCGGCGGCATGGCCAAGGCGATCGAGGCCGGGGTGCCGAAATTGCGCATCGAGGAAGCTTCCGCCAAAACGCAGGCGCGGATCGACGCTCGCAAGCAGGCCGTGATCGGCGTCAACAAATATAAGCCCGTCGACGAGACACCGATCGACATTCTGAAGGTCGAAAACTCCACCGTGCGCCGGCTGCAGATCGACAAGCTGAGGCGCCTGCGATCCGAGCGCAGCCAGAAGGACGTCGATGACGCGCTTGCCGCGTTGACACGTAGTGCCGGCGAAGGCAACGGCAACCTTCTGGCGCTGGCGATCGACGCCGCGCGGGCAAAGGCCACCGTCGGCGAAATCTCGGACGCGATGGAGAAGGTGTTCGGGCGGCACCGCGCCGAGATCAAGTCGATTACCGGCGTCTACAAACGTGAGGCTTCCGCCATGTCCAACGGGGTTGCGAAGGTGCAGGCGCTGATCGATGCGTTCGAGGAAGCCGAAGGCCGGCGGCCGCGCATCCTCGTCGCCAAGATCGGCCAGGACGGCCACGACCGCGGCCAGAAGGTGATCGCGTCGGCCTTCGCCGACATCGGCTTCGACGTCGATATCGGGCCGCTGTTTGCGACCGCCGACGAGGCCGCGCGGCAGGCTGTGGAGAACGACGTGCATATTCTCGGCGTGTCGTCGCTGGCCGCCGCCCATCTTACCGCGGTGCCGGAGCTGAAAGCCGCGCTGAAGAAGCAGGGCCGCGAGGACATCATGATCATCGTCGGCGGCGTGGTGCCGCCGCAGGACTACGACGCCCTCTACAAGGCCGGCGCGGAGGCGATCTTCCCGCCCGGCACCGTGATCTCGGATGCCGCCGAAGAATTGATCCACAAGCTCAACGCCCGGCTCGGCCATAGCGAGGCGGCGGAATAGGTGTCCGTCAATTTCAGCGGCGCGCGGCCAAGGGCGACGCAGAGGGCATGCAGTAATCGGCCCTCACTGGGCGCGGCGGGCCGAGGCCTTTGCCCAAGGCCTTTGCTAACGAATGCGTCCATTCCGGAATCCACGACTGAAACAGCGCATGCCAGCGATCCGCATCCTGCGGCGCCGCGTCGATCGCGACCGACCATTCGATAAGAGTTCGGTTGCCCTCGACAATCCTCACCAGGTGCATCGTGCCTTCGTAAGCTGTCGGCGACACCGTTCCCCGCTCGTCGGCCGGACAATTGTTGAAATCGCGGATCAGCGACCACACGGTTTCCAAGGAATGATCGAGCACGGCGGCTGTAATAGGCGGTTGTCACATCGAGCTCCAAGCTTCGTTTCCGTCCGGCGCTGCTATGAAGCCGCCGCCGCGTCGAGCCCACCCGATTCCCGATTACAAGAGTAACGGTGGATGCACAGGTTGGAGGCCCCTCGCCTGCACCGCGCTGACGTTGTAAACCAAGCCATGACCTTGCCGAAGAATGCCTCCCTCGACATCAAGACCCTCGCCAAGGACCTCCGTTCAGGCCGCCGCGCGGCGCTGGCGCGTGCGATCACGCTGATCGAGAGCCGACGTCCCGATCATCAGGCCGCGGCGCGCGACCTGGTCCAGGCGCTGTTGCCGGAGACCGGCAAGGCGATCCGCGTCGGCATCACCGGGTCGCCCGGGGTCGGTAAATCCACCACCATCGACGCGCTTGGCATGTTCCTGATCGAAGGCGGCCACAAGGTCGCGGTGCTGGCGGTCGACCCTTCGTCGGTGCGCAGCGGCGGCTCGATCCTCGGCGACAAGACCCGGATGGCGCGGCTTGCGGCCTCCGATCAGGCTTACATCCGCCCCTCGCCGTCCTCCGGCACGCTCGGAGGCGTCGCCACGAAAACCCGCGAGGCGATGCTGTTGTGCGAGGCGGCTGCCTTCGATGTGATCCTGGTCGAGACCGTCGGCATCGGCCAATCCGAAACGGCGGTCTGCGATATGACCGATTGCTTCCTGGCGCTGATGCTGCCGGGCGCCGGCGACGAACTGCAAGGCATCAAGAAAGGCCTGGTCGAGCTCGCCGACATGATCGCGATCAACAAGGCCGACGGCGACAATATCAAGCGCGCCAACCACGCCGCCGCCGACTATCGCAGCGCGCTGCATATTCTTTCCCCCCGCTCCGAACATTGGCATCCGCCGGTCGTCACCTATTCGGCGCTGACCGGCAAAGGGATCGGCGAACTCTGGCAGAACATCCTCGATCACCGTGCCGCGATGACCGCGTCCGGCGATTTCGCCGCGCGACGGCGCGAGCAGCAGGTCAAATGGATGTGGTCGATGCTGGAGCAGCGGATGATGGCGCGATTGCGCGCCGATGCATCCATCCGCGCCAAGGTCAAGAAGATCGAAACCGACGTGGCCGACGGCCGCGTCGCGCCCGCGCTGGCGGCGGAAAAGATCGCGGAGATGCTGACATGACAGAGAGGCTGCGCATCCTCATCACCGGATTTGGCCCGTTTCCCGGCGCCCCATACAATCCGACCATGCCGCTGGTGCGGCGGCTGGCGCAATTGCGTCGGCCCGCCTTTGACGATGTCGCATTCGCCAGCCACATTTTTCACGTCACCTACGCAACCGTCGACCGCGAACTGCCCGAGCTGATTGCCCGCATCCGTCCCGACGCGCTGTTTAGTTTTGGCCTCGCCGACCGCACCGCGTTCATGCGGGTCGAAACCCGCGCCCGTAACGCGGTTACGACGACATTTCCCGATGCCGACCGCAACCACGCCCGCAAGGGATCGATCGTCGATGGCGCCGACGCCACGCTGTTCGGTCCGCACACGGCAAGACTGTTGCGCGCGGCGCGCGGCACCGGCATCGATGCGCGCGCCTCGCGCGACGCGGGCAGCTATCTCTGCAATTATCTGAGCTGGCGGTCGATCGAGGCGGCGCGGAAAGAGAATGGCCCGCGGCTTGCCGCGTTCGTCCATATCCCGCTCCTGGCACGCGGTGTCTCGTCGCGGAGAAGGGACGCCGCGCATCGCATCACGCTGGAGGACCTCGTCGACGCCGGCGAAGCGATGCTGTTGGAGATCGTGAAACTGGCGCGAGCGACGATGCGAGAGGCTGTGTAATTTAGTGGGTTGAGAAGGGTGAGTGGCGCCTACGCATCACCCATCCGTCATGGCCGGCCTTGTCCCGGCCATCCACGTCTTTGTTGCGCCAAGGAAGGGAGAACGTGGATGCCCGGCACAAGGCCGGGCATGACGAGCAAACATCATTCGCCGCGGGCTTGCGTAAAGATTTAACCCTACCCCCCAACAATCGCCCTGATCCGTCTTTGCTTCCACCACGCGAGGCTGTTTCCTGCGATATCTAGGCCACATAGCACTCGTCGGAGCATGCGGGTCATGGACGTCAATCGCCGCCATCTCATTGGTGCGTCCGCGGCCGGCGTCGCCGGCGCGCTTGCCGTGCCGGCCGATCCAGCCCGTGCCGCGCCGCTAACGTCCTTGCTCGGGCGCGACGTCACGCAATTTGGCGTGCGGCCCGGCAGCGCCGACGATCAGACCAAAGCCTTGCAGCGCGCGATCGATGAGGCGGCCCGCGCGCAAATGCCGCTGGCGTTGCCGCCAGGCGTCTACCGCACGGGCATGCTGCATCTTTCGAGCGGCACGCAACTGATCGGCGTGCGCGGTGCCACCAAGCTCGCCTTCACCGGCGGCGCCTCGATGCTGTCGGGCGAAGGCGCCGACAGCGTTGCTCTCAGCGGCATCACGCTCGACGGCGGCGGCATTCCCTTGGCCACAAGGCGCGGATTGATTCATTGTCTTGCCGGCCGCGACGTTCGCATCACCGATTGCGAGATCTTGCGCAGCGGCGGCAGCGCGATCTGGCTCGAACAGATCCTTGGCGACGTCAGCGGCAACATCATCAGCGACACCGCGGTGACGGCGATCGTGTCGTTCGACGCGAGGGGCCTGATCGTCTCCCGCAACAACATTGTCGGGGCTGGCAACAACCGCATCGAAATCCTGCGCACATCGATCGGCAACGACGGCACGCTGGTCGCGGACAACCGCATCGAGAACATCAAGGCCGGCCCCGGCGGCTCCGGGCAATACGGCAACGCCATCAACGCGTTTCGCGCCGGCAACGCGATCATCAGGGGCAATCGCATCCGCAATTGCGACTATTCGGCGGTGCGCGGCAACTCGGCTTCGAACATCCAGATCACGGGCAACAGCGTCAGCGACGTCCGCGAGGTCGCGCTCTATTCGGAGTTCTCCTTCGAAGGCGCAGTGATCACGGGCAACACGGTGGATGGCGCGGCACTTGGCGTGTCCGTGTGCAATTTCAACGAAGGCGGACGCATCGCGGTGGTCCAGGGCAACATCATCCGCAACCTGTTGCCGAAGCGGCCGATCGGCACCGCGCCGGACGACGACGCCGGCATCGGCATCTATGTCGAGGCCGACAGTTCGGTCACCGGCAATGTGATCGAGAACGCGCCGGCGTTCGGCATCGTCGCCGGCTGGGGCAAATATCTGCGCGACGTCGCTATCACCGGCAATGTGATCCGGAAGGCCTTTGCCGGCGTCGGCGTCTCCGTCGTGCCGGGCGCGGGCACGGCGCTCGTCAACAACAACATGATTTCGGAAACGCCGCGCGGCGCGGTGGTCGGGCTCGACCACGCCCGCGCCATCACGACCGACTTGTCCGTCGACGGCGCGCAGCGCTACGCGCAGGTCGTGATCGGGACCAACGCGGTGCGGTGATAAAGGAGCTGTCGGTAGCCGGGTCCCGGCGTTGACGACGGCTCAAGCGATGAGCCTCTCAAAGCGAATTGCGCAGCAGCGGGTAGCGCTCCCTGCCGGTGGCCGGCGCCGCATCTGGAGCGCCCTCGAGCGCCCTTTCCGGCGCAAGCCTGTCGACAGCGGGCACGGTTGGCGCCTCATCCGGCGAAACCTGTTCGGCCTTTGCCGTGACCGGAATTTCTGCGGCGAGAGGAATTTCAGGCCGTTCGGGCGCGCTTGGCTGAGAACGTGGCGGAGTCTTTCGAAGCCGCGTCGCACGCTCGGGCGCGGACCAAGAGATGTCGATGATGGAATTGCGGGCAGGATCGGGCGTCGACAGGCCGCGCCAGGTTTCCACCGCGATCTTGGCTTCCCTGATATTCTCTAGAAATGCGAACTCGCTGTAATAGCGCCGCCACCGACCGCTCTCGAACATTTCGGTGAGGTATTCCAGCCGCTCCTCAGCGAGTTCGCGCCAGCACGCCAGAAGATCGCGGCGGCGAGCGAGGTCTGTACGAAGTGTCATGAACCAGCCCGTAGAGAGAAAGAACGGACGCAGAGCAGACGCAACGAATCACTAACCTGTGACGGGATTATGTTGTGGAAAACATTTCCGTTGTCCAGCGGCGCCGACTCAACACAACCGCAGGCCGCAATCATACGGACCTTCTCGCATCGTCAGAGAAAATCCGGAAAGGGGTACCGATTTTTCACCCGCTAGTGGATCGAATCTAACACTTGGTGCCCTCGTTTGACAGCCGCGATGATTTTGTTTGGGTCCTTGGTCCAGATAAATGGTTTTGGGTTTGCGTTGGTGTGGTCGAGGAAGCGGTGGATGGCATCTTTGAGATCGGGCAGGGAGCGGAATACGCCGCGCTTGAGCCGCTTTTTGGTGAGCTTGGCGAAGAAGCCCTCGATAGCGTTGAGCCATGAAGCGGATGTCGGGGTGAAGTGGAAGACGAACCGCCGATGTTTTTCAAGCCACCCCATGACCTCGGGATGCTTGTGGGTGGCGTAGTTGTCGACGATGACGTGGATCGTTTTTTTCTTGGACACTCTGGCCTCGATGAGGTTCAGAAAGCGGATGAACTCCTGATGACGATGGCGTTTCATGCATTGTCCAATAACCTTGCCTTCAAGGACATCGAGCGCCGCGAACAAGGTGGTAACGCCATGGCGCTTGTAATCATGGGTCATGGTGCCAGCGCGGCCCTTCTTCATCGGCAGACCCGGTTGGGTGCGATCAAGTGCCTGAATTTGGCTCTTCTCATCGACAGACAAGACAATGGCGTGGTCAGGCGGATCGACGTAGAGGCCAACGATGTCGTGCAGTTTGGCCGCAAACTGAGGATCGTTGGACAGCTTGAACTGGCGTACCCGGTGCGGTTGGAGGCCATGAGCACGCCATATCCGCTGCACCGAACTGACGCTGATCCCGGCTGCCTTCGCCATCTCCGAACCGGTCCAGTGACTGGCCGCCGGCGGCGAGCCAGCCAACGTCAGGGCGACCACACGTTTAGCAACCTCAGGACTCAACGGCGGAATACGCGACCGACGCGTCTTGTCCCGCCAAAGGCCCGCGGCTCCTTCGTCGCGGAAACGTTCCTGCCAACGCCAGATCACCGTCTTGGCCTTGCCGGTGGCTTTGCATGATCTCGGCCGTGCCGCGACCATCGGCCGTCAGAAGCACAATCTTGGGCCGCCAAACGTGCTTTTGCGGGCTATTGCGGTTAGCGACCACGGCTTTAAGCTGGCTACGGTCGGTTCGGCTCAATTGGATATTCGTTCGCTCGTGCATCCCCCAGACTCGCATACGCGAGCGCTTCAGGGAATCCCCAAGCGAATCGAAGTGTCAGATTTGGACCACTAGGTGTTCCCCACAGGAGGATAGCGAGATGACCGAACGAATTTCGTTGGAGGGGAAGGTCGCGGTTGTGACGGGGGCAGGCCGCGGGCTGGGGCGGGCATACGTCGAACTTCTCGCCGAACGCGGCGCCCGGGTCGTGGTGAACGACCTAGGGACCAACGTATCGGGGTCTGGGAAGGACTCCACGATAGCGGAAGAGGTGGCCGACCTCATTCGGGCGCGCGGAGGCGAGGCAATCGCGAATGACAGTGACGTTTCCACCCCTCAAGGCGGCAGTGACCTGATCGCGATGACCATCGAGCATTTCGGGAGAATCGACCTTCTCGTGAACAACGCCGGTATATGCGGAAGCCAGCCATTCGAGGACGCCACCCTTGATGATTTTGATCAGTATTGGCGCGTGCACCTCGGTGGGCCGGTTAACACGGTGAAGGCTGCCTGGCCGCACATGGTCGCACAGCGGCAT
>WNGJ01002796.1_pt1 | contig 40923 bp, 31 predicted proteins | sample 5400611 | NCBI WGS metagenome assembly WNGJ01 (sample SAMN13153375, study PRJNA577476) | soil metagenome | isolation source: 40 cm soil or saprolite under Garry oak tree replicate 1 | place: USA:California | collected 2016-06-15
CGACCACGGCCGAAGACACGTTGAAGCAGAAGAGCCGGGAGGCGAGCGTGGTGTCTGGGGGGCACCTGGTGGCCAAGGCGCTCAAGAGCGAGGGGGTGGACACGATCTTCACGCTGTGCGGGGGCCACATCATCGACATCTACGACGGATGCATCGACGAGGGCATCAAGATCGTGGATGTGCGGCACGAGCAGGTGGCGGCGCACGCGGCCGACGGCTATGCGCGGCAGACGGGAAGGCTGGGGTGCGTGGTGACCACGGCCGGGCCGGGCTGCACCAATGCGGTCACGGGGATCGCCACGGCGTTTCGATCGGAGAGCCCGGTGCTGCACATCGGGGGCCAGAGCGCGCTGGCGCAATGGAAGATGGGCGGGCTGCAGGATCTGCCGCACGTGGACCTGATGCGGCCGATCACCAAGTTTGCCGCCACGGTGATGAGCACCGAGCGGGTGGCCGACATGGTGGCGATGGCGGTGCGGGAGGCCTATGCGGGGGCGTACGGGCCGGTGTACCTGGAGATACCGCGCGACGTGCTGGATCGCGAGATCGATGTGACGAAGGCGGTGCTGCCCAAGGCGGGCCAGTACCGGGCCTCGACGCGCTCGATCGGAGATGCGGCCGATATCGAGCGCCTGGCGGAGCTGCTGGTGAACGCGGAGCGGCCGGCCATTTTGTACGGGCAGCAGGTGTGGGCGGCGCGCGGGCACGAGGAGGCGGTGGCGCTGCTGCGGCAGCTGGACATACCGGGCTACTTCAACGGGGCCAGCCGGGGGCTGTTGCCGCCGGGCGATCCGCACCACTTCGATCGCACCCGCAGCCAGGCCTTTGCCAAGGCCGATGTGCTGGTGATTGTGGGCACGCCGTTCGATTTCCGGATGGGCTACGGCAAGCGCATCTCGGTGCCGACCCTGGTGCAGATCGACATGGACTACCGCACGGTGGGCAAGAACCGGGACCTGACGCTGGGCATCGTGGGCGACCCGGGGGCGGTGCTGGGGGCGGTGCTGGCCGCGGCCAGCGGGCGCATCAAGAACGACAAGCGGCAGGCGCGCCGCAGCTGGATGAAGGAGTTATCAAGCGCCGAGGAGGCCGCCACCGAGAAGCTGATGCCGCTGTTCAAGTCGGACAGCCGGCCGATCCACCCGTACCGGGTGGCCTGGGAGCTGAACGAGTTTCTCACCGACGAGACCATCTACATCGGCGACGGCGGCGACGTGGTGACCATCTCGGCGCAGGCGGTGCGTCCGCGCCGGCCCGGCCACTGGATGGACCCGGGGGCGCTGGGAAGCCTCGGGGTCGGCACCGGCTTTGCGCTGGCGGCCAAGCTGGTGCACCCGGCCAAGGAGGTGCTGTGCTACTACGGCGACGGCTCCTTCGGCATGACCGCCTTCGATATGGAGACGGCCAACCGGTTCGGTGCTCCGTACATCGCGGTGATCGGCAACAACTCGGCCATGAACCAGATCCGCTACGGGCAGCTGGCCAAGTACGGCGAGAGCCGCGGCAACGTGGGCAACCTGCTGGGCGATGTGCCCTTCGGCCAGTTCGCCCAGATGCTCGGCGGCTATGGCGAAGAGGTGCGCGATCCGGCCCAGATCGCGCCGGCCCTGCGGCGGGCGCGCGAGTCGGTGGCCAAGAGCGGCCGCAGCGCCGTCCGGCACCAAAGCGCAGACCATGTACAAGTAATCACGAGCGAAGGAGATCAACCAACATGAGTAAGCCACTGGAAGGCATTCGCATCATCGATTTCACCCACGTGCAGGCGGGCCCGGCCTGTACGCAGATGTTGGCCTGGTTCGGTGCCGACGTGATCAAGGTGGAGCGGCCCGGCTCGGGCGACGTTACGCGAAGCCAGCTGCGTGACATTCCGGATGCGGACGCCCTGTACTTCACGATGCTCAACAGCAACAAGAAGTCGCTCACGCTGGACACCAAGAAGCCCGAGGGTAAGAAGGTGCTGGAAAAGCTGATCAAGCGGTCCGATGTGCTGGTCGAGAACTTCGGCCCGGGCGCACTCGATCGGATGGGCTTTACCTGGGAGCGCATCAAGGAACTCAATCCGAAGTTGATCGTCGCTTCCGTCAAGGGCTTCAGCGATGGCCATCACTACGACGACCTGAAGGTCTACGAAAATGTCGCGCAGTGTGCGGGCGGCGCAGCGTCGACCACCGGATTCTGGGACGGCCCGCCCACGGTCAGCGCCGCCGCCCTCGGCGACTCCAACACCGGCATGCACCTGGCGATCGGCATCCTGACCGCGCTGATCGGCCGCGACAAGACCGGCAAAGGCCAGAAGGTAGCGGTGTCGATGCAGGACAGCGTGTTGAACCTGTGCCGGGTCAAGCTGCGCGACCAGCAACGCCTGGAACGGGTGGGATACCTGGAAGAGTATCCGCAATATCCGCACGGCACCTTCGGCGATGTCGTGCCGCGCGGCGGCAACGCGGGCGGCGGAGGTCAGCCGGGCTGGGTCCTGAAGTGCAAAGGCTGGGAAACCGACCCGAACGCCTACATCTATTTCACGATCCAGGGCCACGCGTGGGAACCGATCTGCCGGGCCATCGGCAAGCCCGAATGGATCAACGATCCCAAGTACAGCACGGCCCAGGCGCGTCAGCCCCACATCGACAGGATCTTCGCCACGATCGAGCAGTGGCTCGCGGACAAGACCAAGTTCGAGGCGGTCGATATACTGCGCGAGTTCGACATTCCCTGCGCGCCGGTGCTCACGATGAAGGAACTCGCGAACGACCCCTCGCTGCGCGCAAGCGGGACCATCGTCGAGGTCGACCACAAGGCGCGGGGCAAGTACCTGACCGTCGGCAGCCCGATCAAGTTCTCGGACCTGAAGCCTGAAATCACCGCCTCGCCCCTGCTCGGAGAACACACGGACGAGGTGCTCACCGCCCTGGGCTACAGCAGGGCCGAGATCGCCTCCTTGCGGTCCGAGCAGGCGGTATGAACACACGGAGCATCGAGGCAAGCACGCAGTGGCCGCCGCCATCGACCTGAGCCAGCTGGTGGCGGCCGTGGGCGACGCCATCGTCGTGACCGACGCCAGCGGCGCCATCACGCTGTGGAATCCCGCGGCCGAGCGCATGTTCGGCTTCCCCGCATCCGAGGCCCTGGGCCGGCCGCTCGATCTGATCATTCCCGAGCGGCTGCGCAATCGGCACTGGGAGGGCTTTCACAAGACCATGCTGACCGGGCAAACCAAGTACGGTACCGACCTGCTGCGCGTGCCCGCGGTGGACAAGGGCGGGCGCACCCTGTCCATCGCGTTCACGGTGGCGCTGCTGCCTGCGGCAGACGGCAAACCGGCCGCCATCGCGGCCGTCATCCGGGATGAAACCAGCCGCTTCAACGAAGAACGCAGCCTGCGCAAGCGCCTGGCCGAACTCGAAGCGCAGCTTGCGGAGCGCAGCACGGCATCGTGAACGCAGACACCGCGCAGGGCGGCTGCCTGCCGGTCGAAATCAGGCCGCCGCAACCGGAATCTTCCCGATCCGCGCCCTCCATTCCCGCGGCCCGGTCTCGTGCACCGACGTGCCCTGCGAGTCCACGGCCACGGTCACCGGCATGTCCTTGACCTCGAATTCGTAGATCGCTTCCATCCCCAGATCGGCGAATGCGACCACGCGCGCCGACTTGATCGCCTTGGCCACCAGGTAGGCCGCTCCTCCGACCGCCATCAGGTAGGCCGAGCGGTGCTTGCGGATCGCTTCGATCGCGACCGGGCCGCGCTCGGCTTTGCCGATCATCGCCCGTAAACCCGTCCGCGACAGCATCATCTCGGTGAACGAATCCATCCGGGTCGAGGTGGTCGGGCCCGCCGGGCCGACCACCTCGTCGCGCACCGGATCGACCGGGCCGACGTAGTAGATCACCCGATTCTTGAAATCCACCGGCAGCGACTCCCCGCGCGCCAGCAGTTCCTTGATCCGCTTGTGAGCTGCGTCGCGGCCGGTCAGCATGCGCCCGGACAGCAACAGCGTCTGGCCCGGTTGCCATGACGCCACTTCCTGGCCGTTCAAGGCGTCCAGGTTGACCCGGCGCGATCGTTCGGTATCGGGCTCCCAGTGCACCTGGGGCCAGTCGGACAGGGACGGAGGATCCAGGTAGACCGGTCCCGAGCCGTCCAGCACGAAGTGCGCGTGCCGCGTGGCCGCGCAGTTGGGGATCATCGCGACCGGCTTGCCGGCCGCGTGGGTCGGGTAGGTGTGGATTTTCACGTCCAGCACGGTCGTCAAGCCTCCCAGTCCCTGCGCGCCGATTCCGAGCGCGTTGACTTTCTCGTACAGCTCGACGCGCAGCTTCTCGACCTCGTCGCGCGGGCCACGGGCGATCAGCTCGGCCATGTCGATCGGATCCATCAGCGACTGCTTGGCCAGCAGTGCCGCCTTCTCGGCCGTGCCGCCGATGCCGATGCCGAGCATGCCCGGCGGGCACCACCCGGCACCCATCGTCGGCACCGTCGCCAGCACCCAATCGACGATCGAGTCGCCCGGATTGAGCATCGTCAGCTTGGACTTGTTCTCGGAGCCGCCTCCCTTGGCCGCGACCGTGACTTCGACCTCGTGCCCCGGCACGAGGTCGACCTGGATCACCGCGGGCGTGTTGTCGCGCGTATTGCGGCGTGCCCCTTCCGGCGGATCGACGATCGACGCGCGCAGCTTGTTGTCCGGGTCCAGGTAAGCGCGACGCACGCCCTCGTTGACGGCATCATCCAGCCCACGCTCGAAGCCGTCCCAACGCACGTCCATGCCGACCTTCAGGAATACGTTGACGATCCCGGTGTCCTGGCAGATCGGGCGCCGGCCTTCGGCGCACATCCGCGAGTTGGTCAGGATCTGGGCGATCGCGTCGCGCGCCGCGGGCGAGGCCTCGGCCTCGAAAGCGCGCCCGAGCGAACGGATGTAATCGACCGGGTGGAAATAGCTGATGTACTGCAGCGCCGCGGCGACGCTTTCGACCAGGTCGTCCTTCCGTATCGTGCTCATTGCGGTGACCTCCGTGCTCTGAGGTCATTCTAACGAGGCCCGATCGGGCCCGCGCTGCGGCCCTTGAAATGGCGCGCGGCGCCCCAATGTGCCGACCCGGGTCGCTGTTTCTTCCGCAGCGGCGGCCGGCCGGCCCGCGATGGCGCGTCATGCGGCTGAAGTAGACTGCGGAGTGTCCTTTTCGAACTACAGGTGAAATAACTATGAAGCGTATCGCTCTGTTCGTCATCACGAACCTTGCGATTGTGGTCATGCTGGGCATCGTCGCCAGCGTTCTGGGAGTGGATCGCTTTTTGACCGCCCAGGGCCTGGATCTGGGCTTGTTGCTGGGTTTTGCCGCCGTGATCGGCTTTGGCGGCGCGTTTTTGTCGCTGCTGATCAGCAAGCCGATGGCCAAGATCAGCACCGGGGCGCGCACGATCAAGCAGCCGGCCAATGCGATGGAGGCCTGGCTGCTCGACACCGTCCGGCACCACACACAAAAGGCCGGACTGGCGATGCCCGAGGTGGCGATCTACGAGGGCGAGCCCAATGCGTTCGCAACCGGGGCGTTCAGGAACAGCGCCCTGGTGGCGGTCTCCACCGGTCTGTTGCAGACGATGAGCAAGGAAGAGGTGGATGCCGTCCTCGGGCACGAGGTCACGCACATCGCCAACGGCGACATGGTGACGATGACGCTGCTGCAGGGGGTGTTGAACACCTTCGTCGTATTCCTGTCCCGGGCACTCGCCTACGTGATCGACCGGATGATCCTGCGCAACGAGGGCGAGGGGCCGGGTATCGGCTACTTTGCCACCTCGATAGTCCTGAACATCGTGTTCGGATTGCTGGCCGGCATCGTCGTGGCCTGGTTCTCGCGCCGGCGCGAATTCCGCGCGGACGCCGGCTCGGCGCAGATCCTGGGCACGCCCCGCCCGATGATCAGCGCGCTGCAACGGCTCGGGGGCCTGGAGCCGGGCGAGCTGCCGCGCCAGATCAGCGCGTTCGGCATCAACGGCAGGACAGGCGGCCTTGGCATGCTGTTCGCCAGCCATCCGCCGATCGAGGAGCGGATCGCGGCGCTGCGCGCGCTCGGGAACTGATCAGGGCGCGAGCGGGCGCGGCGGGTCCGCGTCGATGTGCCGGCGCGACACGTACAGCGTCAACGACACCAGGCAAACGGCCGCCACGCTCAGCCCCGCGAGCGCGGCGGTCCACAAGCCGACCGCGCCGAGCGCCGGCACCGAGAACAGGCCCCGGTAGGCCAGCCAGTAGCCGCCTCCGAGGCCGATCCCCCACAGGCTGACTCCGTAGATCAGCATCGGAGCCAGCGTCACCTTGTATCCGCGCAGCACGAAAACGCTGACGCCCTGCAGCGCGTCGAAGGTATGGAACGCCGCGGCCAGCCCGATCAGCCGGCGCGCCGCTGCGGCGACCTGCGGGTCCGTCGTGTAGGCCGCGATGATCGGTTCGCGCGCGAGCCAGGTCAGCAGCGCCAGCGTCAGTCCACCGGCCCCAGCCAGCCGCAAGCCGTGAACGCTCAGCGCCCGCGCCCGGCGCGGGTTGCGCGCTCCCAGCGCCTGTGCGACCAGGGCGCTGGCCGCGAATCCGGTCGACAGCGGCACCATGAACAGGATCGCTGCGATATTGCCGACGATCTGGTGGCCGGACAGCGTGGCGGGGCCCAGGCGCGCGATCAGCACGGCCATCAGCGTGAACGACGTCACCTCGAACAGCGTCGATAATCCGGCCGGAACGCCGATCCGCAGCAGATCCTTCTGCAGCTGCCATTGGGGCAGGGCCGATCGCCGTTCGGCGCCGTGGTGGAACGGCTTGAAGTACGGATGCCAGCGCCAGACCGCCAGTCCCAGAGCAAAGGTCAGCCACGACTGGCAGGCGGTCGCCACCGCGCAGCCGGCTCCGCCCAGTGCAGGTACCGGGCCCGCTCCCCAGATGAACAGCGCGTTCAGCGGGACTTTCAGCAGCAACGCGGTCAGGTTGATCGCCATCGTGAACTGCGGCCGCGACAGCGCTGAATTCAAGGTCACGAATACGCGTGTTCCGAGCGCTCCCGGAAGCCCGAAGGCGGCCGCAGCCAGGTAGGCGCTGGTGACATGCGCCACGTCGGCGCCCGGCCCGGCCATCCGGATCCACGGGTCGTGCCAGACCAGGGCAGCGCACCCGGGCAGCGACAGGAACGCGGCCAGCCAGATCGCCTGGTGCACGTCGCGGCCGACATGATCGGCTCGGCCGGCACCGAAGTGATGGCCGGCGATCGGTCCCAGTGCGGACAACACACCGATCATCGCGATCGCGATCGACACGTACAGGTTGGTTCCGAGCGCGACGCCGGCCAGCTGCACGGGCGACAGTCGGCCCGCCATCGCGGTGTCGATCGTGAAATTCAGGATGAACGCGAGCTGGGCCACGAGCATCGGCCAGGCCTGCCCCAGGATGGCGCCGCTCGCCGGCACGCGTGATTCGGTCGCCTCGCTCACCGGGCAGGGGCGCGGATGCCTTGTTCCGATTTCAGGGCGCAGGCTGCGCCAGTCGCCACAGCCGCCAGGACTCGTCGGCGCGTGTCGGGCGCTGGCCCTCCCACACCAGGTCCCACGAGCCGGCCGGGTCGAGCGGCGGTGGCGCTGCGCCGGATCGGCGGTACTGCGGCTGCAGTGCCAGCCGGCATGCGCTACTGCCGCCGTCGGGGGCGAAATGCACGTTACCGTAAAACGCGATTACCGCACGCATCGACGGCGACACGCCGGCCGCGACCACGCACTCGCCCGCCGGTACCTTCTGCCCGATCTGCCGGGCCAGCACACGGTAGCTGCGGTTGTAATCGGCGGCGGGCAGAAACAATGTCACCGCGACCAGCCACAGCGCCGTCATGCCGGCGGCCGACAGAAACGCGCCCCGCCACAGCAGGGCCGGACGCCGGCGCACGCGCCAGACGATCAGCGCGACCCACAGCCCGGTGACCGCCAGCGCGAGCACCAGCGGAAGCATGCTGTTGCCGGGCCTGTGGCCGGGAATCAGACGCAGCACCGAAGCGGCCATCGCGCGCGGCGACCCGGTGATCAGCGCCAGGAAATAGGCCCACACGAACGCGATGAACAGCGTATAGGCCGCGATCGCAAACCAGTCGAACCATTGCTCGAGCGTGCGTCGCAGCGTCGGAAATCCGAACGCCGCCAGCACGGCCAGCGGGGCGATCGTCAGCACGAGCTTGGATTCGTCCAGCGGCGCCGCAGCGCCAAGCGCCAGAGCGAGCCCGGCCAGTACGGAGGCGGGAAGCGCGATATGCGCGGCGCCCAGGTGGCGCCGCCACGCGTACAGCGACCACGCGGCCAGGGGCCAGAGCGGCCAGACGTACCAGCTCGCGTTGCGCAGCAGCCAGATGCCGTCGCCGCGCGTCAACGGTGCGGCCGTGGACCCAAGTGTGTGCAGCCAGCGCAAGCCCAGCGGGCCGGACCCATCCGGCAGCTTCCACAGCGCCACCGCGGCCGCAAGTCCCAGCGCGCACGCAGTGCACACCGACATGGCCAGCCAGCGCCGACGGCAGCTCGTGCAAAGCGCCAGCCCCAGAATGCAGCCGGCCAGCAGGCCGGCCGCCAGCAGCGGACCGCGGCTCAGGGCCAGTGCCGCCGCGCACAAGCCGGTCAACGCCGCTCCGACCACGGGCCGCTCCGATGCGACCGACAGGCCGTACAGCGCCACCGCCACGACCGCGATGGAGACCGTGTCGCCGCTGGTCACGTGCAGCGTGACCAGAATGCCCAGCGTGCTGACGAACATCAGCACCGCGATGTCGGCCAGCAGGCGCGCGTAATCGTTGGCCTCGGTTTCGCGGCCGAACGCCGGCGGGATCGGCTGGGCCTGCTCCCTGACGGCGAGGCGCCGCGTCGCGCCCCACATCGACAGCGCTGCCACCGAGAACCATGCAAGCGCCGACAGGCGGCTTGCCTCCGGCTCGCCGAGCCAGCGTCCCAGCGTGCGGATCGCAACGGCGCCCAGCCAGAACGGGAACGGCCCGTCCTGCGGTGTCGCCAAGCCGGCCACGTTCGGGAACCACCAGTCGGCCGCGGTGCCGTGCGCCATGGTCCACATGCGCCCGAACGCGGAGGCATCCTCCGGCCACAGGTCGCGGCCGAAAACGCCAGGCAGCGCAAACGCCGCCAGCAGCATCAACAGCGCCAGACGCGGCAGCGCGACCGCCGCTTCGGCCGACAGGCGGGAAGGTGTCGGGCGATCGCGATCGAAGTTCATCGGAGCCAAAAAAAAGAGGCAGCCGCTGCCGCCCCTGTTTTTCCGGCACGCCGCGAGACCGGGAGCGGCTTACCTGCGCTTGCTCTTGGCCGCCGAGGCCTGAGCGGCCGCGGCATTGACCGCCTCGGTCTTGGCGGCAAACTTCTGGCGGAACTTCTCGACGCGCCCGGCTTCCACGATCCGGGTTTGCGCGCCGGTGTAGAACGGATGGGACTCGGAGGACGTGTCCAGCTTGAACAGGGGGTACTCCTTGCCGTCCTTCCAGGTGGTCTTCTCCCGGGTTTGAACCGTCGACCGGGTCACGAACGAGAAGTCGTTGGATACGTCCAGGAACACGACTTCCCGGTAATCGGGGTGGATGCCGGATTTCATGATGTCGACCTGAGAATTGAATTTGTTGTGCTGGCCATTTTACCACCGAGGCCGGGCTCGCCCTGCGTAGCCGGCGCAGCCTGCGAAGCAGGGTCAGCCGCCTCGCCGCATCATGTCGAAGAATTCCGCGTTGTTCTTGGTCTGCTTCATCTTGTCCAGCAGGAACTCCATCGCCTCGATCTCGTCCATCCCGAACAGCAGCTTGCGCAGGATCCACACCTTCTGCAGCACGTCGGGCTTCAGCAGCAGCTCCTCGCGGCGCGTTCCCGAGCGGTTCACGTTGATCGACGGATAGACGCGCTTCTCGGCCAGCCGCCGCTCCATGTGGATCTCCATGTTGCCGGTGCCCTTGAACTCTTCGTAGATCACGTCGTCCATCCGCGAGCCGGTGTCGATCAGCGCCGTGGCGATGATCGTCAGCGAGCCGCCTTCCTCGATGTTGCGGGCCGCGCCGAAGAAGCGCTTCGGGCGCTGCAGCGCGTTGGCGTCGACACCGCCGGTGAGCACCTTGCCGGACGCGGGCACCACCGTGTTGTAGGCGCGCGCCAGCCGCGTGATCGAATCGAGCAGGATCACCACGTCGTTCTTGGACTCGGTCAGCCGCTTGGCCTTCTCGATCACCATTTCAGCCACCTGCACGTGGCGGGCGGCCGGCTCGTCGAAGGTCGACGCCACGACCTCGCCGCGCACCGACCGCTGCATTTCGGTGACTTCCTCGGGGCGCTCGTCGATCAGCAGCACGATCAGGATCACGTCCGGATGATTTGCGGCGACCGCGTGCGCCAGGTGCTGCAGCATCACCGTCTTGCCGGACTTCGGGCTCGACACGAGCAATCCGCGCTGGCCCTTGCCGATTGGCGCGATGATGTCGATCAGCCGGCCTGTGATGTTTTCATCGCCGCGCATGTCCCGCTCCAGCTGCAGCGGCTTGTCGGGAAACAGCGGCGTCAGGTTCTCGAACAGGATCCGGTGCTTGGTCGAATCCGGCGTCTGCCCGTTGACCTTGTCGACCTTCACCAGCGCGAAATAGCGCTCGCCGTCCTTCGGCGTGCGGACCTCGCCCTCGATCGAGTCGCCCGTGTGCAGCGTGAAGCGGCGGATCTGCGACGGCGAGATGTAGATGTCGTCGGTGCTGGCCAGGTACGACGTCTCGGGCGAGCGCAGGAAGCCGAACCCGTCGGGCAGCACCTCCAGGGTCCCGTCCCCGAAAATCGGCTCGCCCGACTTGGCGCGCTTCTTCAGGATCGCGAACATCAATTCCTGCTTGCGCATCCGGTTGGCGTTGTCGATTTCCAGACCGGCGGCCATTTCAAGCAGCGCGGACACGTGGAGCGCTTTGAGTTCGGAAAGTTGCATGGAGGGGTCTATCGGGAAGGTTGACTGTCGGAGGGGTGTTTGTCGCGAGGATTGCGGTTGAACGGGCGCGCGGGATTTGCGCCGGAGGGTTGCAGCGGACCGGGCGACCTGCGGGCCCGCGAGGATGCGGCGGGCGGCCCTTGCCGCCCGTCGCGACCAACTTTAGAGATTACTGTCGATAAAAGCGACCAGCTCAGGTTTCTTCAGTTGACCAACCCGCGTTCCGACCACGGTTCCGTTCTTGAACAGCATCAAGGTCGGGATGCCGCGAATGCCGTACTTGGCCGGGGTGGCCTGATTCTCGTCCACGTTGACCTTGGCCACGGTCAATCGTCCGTCGTAGTCGTTGGCGATCTCCGCCACCAGCGGCGCGATGGCGCGGCACGGGCCGCACCATTCCGCCCAGTAGTCAACCAGCACCGGGCCGGACGCCTTCAATACATCCAGGTCGAACGAAGCGTCACTGACGTACTTGATTTCACTCATCGGACATCCTGGATAACCCGAAACGCCGGAGCGCTTCTGCCTTTCGGCCCGATCTCCCGGCCACGGAGACGCACAACAAGGGGGCCGCTTTCTGCCGTACGCCGGGGGAACGACACCGGTGGGGCTATACCGTTCACTGCGCCTGCTGGTCACGCGGTCACGACCGGCGTGCTGAGCGCGTATGTTAACACTTTGCGGGCCGCTTGGCCGGATTCCGGGAGACCGATTGCAGTGACGTGGGAGACGGCCAACGCGCCGCTCGACGGCCGCTGGTGGGATGCCGCCGCCTCGCGGCTGCTCGAGTTCGGCGCGCGCTGTGGCCTGCCCGCCCGCGATCTGCGAGCGCTCACGGTGCTGGTGCCCAGGGTCTCCGACGGGCCCTGGTTGCGCGCTGCACTGCACCGCGCGCTGGGCGGCAACGGCGCGCTGGTGGCGCCGCGCATCGCGACGCTGGAGCGCTGGGTCGGCATGCCGGCGGGGCCCCAGACCCCGCGTCTGCTCGAGCTGTTCGAGGCGCTGCGTGCCAGCGCCTGGGCACGCGAGGCCTTCGGCGATCGACCCGGGGCGCTTTGGTCGCTGGCGGCCGAGCTGTCCCGGCTTGGCGACGAGCTCACACTGGCCGCCGTCGGCCGCGATCAGGCTTTCGAGGGGCGCTGGCGCGACAGCGTGGCGCGCCATTTTCAAAGACGCGCCGCGATGGCGGCCAGCGCACAGGCTCAACTGGTGCTGCATTTGTGGAGGGCGCACTGCACCGCGCAATTCGGCGCCGGCCGGATACTGAAGCTGTGGGCCCGCTGCCTCGAGCGCGTCGACGGCCCGCTCGCAGTGCTGGCGCCGTTCGGGCTGCCCGATTGGCAACAGGTGTTGTTGAAGGACCGTGCCGTTGCCCATCCGGTACGCGCAGTGCTGGGCGACCTGTCGGCGGCGATGTCGGCCCACGGATGGCTCGCGCTGACGTGGCCCGAGCTGGCCGATCCGGACCCGGCGCCGGCACCGATCGCGGATCGTTGCGAGGCGGCCCGCACCCGAAGCGCACCGCGCCTGAGGATCCTGGCGACCGGCTCGCTCGAACAGGAGGCCGGCGCCGCTGCATCAGAGGTCGAGGCCTGGTTGCGCAGCGGGGTCGAGCGCATCGCGCTGGTTGCGCTGGACCGGCTGACCGCACGGCGCGTGCGCGCACTGCTGGAGCGGGCCGACATCCTGGTCGCCGACCGGGCCGGCTGGAAGCTGTCGACCACCAGCGCCGCCGCCGCCGTGATGCGCTGGCTGGAGCTGGCCGGGGCTGACTTCCGGATACGAGACCTGCTCGACTGGCTGCGCTCGCCGTTTGTGCTGTGGGGCCAAGCAGAGCGCGTGGCGGTTGCGCGCGTGATCGACCGGGTGGCGGGCGCGGCTGCACTGGCCGGTGGCCTGCGCGCGATCGAGCGGGCGCTGGGCCGGCTGGACGACCGCCAGGCCGACGTCGAAGCGGCACGTGCGACGCTGGCGCGCCTGGCCGATCAGGCCGGGCGCTTGCAGGCGGCCGGCACGCTGGGTCGACTCAGCGGCGCTCTGGACGCCTCGCTCGATGCCCTCGGCATGCGCGAAGCGCTGGCGCGCGATCCGGTCGGGCGCGACGTGCTGCGCGAGCTCGGACAGCTGCACGACAGCGTGACGGGCAGCGACGCGCGGATGTCGCTGGCGGCGTTTCGCGAACTGCTGGCGCAGCATTTCGAAAACACGAATGCCTCCGACCCGGGTGTCGAAAGCGCGGTCGTGATGACCTCGCTCGGTGGCGCCTGCCTGCGCGGGTTCGAGGCGGCGGTCCTGATCGGCGTCGATGCCGGGCACCTGCCCTCCGGAACCGAACCCGGCGTGCTGATGTCGGCGGGCGTGCGGCGCGACCTGGGCCTGGCCACGGCGGCCGACCTGCATCGCGCCCAGGCGGTCGAACTGGCAACGCTGCTGTGCTCGGTGCCGCGCGTGGCGGCCACCTGGCGCGTGCGCGAGGGCGATGAACCGCTAGCGCTTTCGACGTGGCTGGATCGGCTGCGCGTGATGGCCGGGCAAGCGGGCTGGCCCGATCCGGTGATCTGGTTCGAGCCGCCGCGTCGAACCGTGGAAGCGCGGACCCCGCACAGGCCCGCTCCGTGCGCTCCGCACAGGCTTCCGGATGGCCTGAGCGTCGGCGCCTGCCAGAGCCTGGTCGATTGCCCTTACCAGTTCTATGCGCGCCACCTGCTCGGGCTGCGTCGGCGCGAGTGGGTGGCCGAGACGCCCGACAAGCGCGACCTGGGCATCGCGCTGCATTCGATCCTGCATCGGCTGCACCTCGACTTCGATGCGGAGCGGCTGCAGCGGATGGCGGATCCGGAGCTGCAGCGGACGCTGGAGCAGATCACGCAGCAGATGTTCGGCCGCGATCTGCGCGAGCGCCCCGCGCTGATCGGCTACCGCCGGCGCATGCTCGACCTGATTCCCGGCTACGTGCAGTGGCTGCGCCAGCGTGCGGCGGCCGGCTGGCGCCTGCAGTCGGCCGAAGCCCAGTTCCAGGTGACGCTGCCGATCGATCCGTCGCGCGCGATCGAGCTTTCCGGACGAATCGACCGCATCGACGTGCGCGGCGATGCCGACCGCGAAGTGATCGATCGCGAAGTGATCGACTACAAGGCGCGCTCGCACCGGGCGGTGCGTGCAGCCGCGGCCGATCCCGGAGAAGACATCCAGCTGCCGCTGTACGCGCTGGCGCTGGGCGCTGGCGTCACCGCCGCGAGCTACCTGAGCTTCGAGCGCTCCGCCGACCCGGATCGCCGTTTCGCCACCGTGCAACAGATCCCGGCGGCCGAGCCGCTGGGCCGGTGGGTGCGCCTGGTCGACCAGCGGCTGCGCGCCGACCTGGCGCGGATTGCCGGCGGCACGGGGATGGCTGCGATCGGCGTCGAACCGACCTGCTCGCGCTGCGAAATGCGCGGACTGTGCCGCCGCGGCGAGTGGGGCGACAGATGACGTTGCGATGAGCGAGTACCTGTGGGATGGCGAGCCGGTGTCGCACGAGCGATTCGTGCAGCGCGCGCTCGACCCGGGTGCCAGCGCGGTGGTCGAGGCTTGCGCGGGCAGCGGCAAGACCTGGCTGCTGGTCGGACGGATCTTGCGCCTGCTGCTGGCCGGCGCGGCGCCGGCGCAGATCCTGGCGATCACCTTCACGCGCCGGGCCGCGCAGCAGATGCGGCAGCGGCTGCTGCAGGATCTGGCGGCGCTGGCGCGCGCCGATCCGGACGATGCGCGGGCGCTGCTGGCGCAGCGGGGCTTGAGCGGCGCGCAGGGGCAGCAGGCGCTGCCGGCGGCGCGCGGGCTGTACGAACGGGTCGCCTCGACCGAGCAGAGCGTGAGCATCGAGACCTTTCACGGCTGGTTCTGGCGGCTGCTGCGGCGCGCCCCGCTCGGAAGCGGTGTCGCGCAGTCGGCCGATCTGCTGGAGGCGCCGCGGCGGCTGGAGGACGAAGCCTGGAATGAATTTGCCGGCGAGCTGCTCGAGGCCGATACGCAGGCGCTTTCGGACTACGAGGAGCTGGTGACCCGGATCGGCGACTTCAGCACCGACCGGCTGCTGCGCAACTTCCTGGACAAGCGCGCCGAGTGGTGGAGCTTCGGCGGCGCCGATCCGGTGCAGGCCATCGATCGTGCCTGCGAGCCGATGCGCGAGGTATTGCGCGCCGGCGGCTTTTCGGCGTCGCGCCACCCGGGCGAGATCCTGCGGCAGCCGCGCTTCATCGAGGCGCTGCGGGCGCTGCTGACGTGCTGGCAGAGTGCGCAGCGCCCGACGAAGACCCTGCTGAAGGCAATCGAAGCGGCCCGCTCGTTCCTGGGCGAGCCGGCCGATCCGCTGCAGGACCTGGCACGCGCGAGCGATCTGCTGCTGACGCGCAACGGCGAGCCGTTGAAGGACTTCGAACCGAAGGCTCTGGCTCCGCGCCTGCCGCGGCCGCAGCCCGGTCACGCAGACCCTTACCCCGCGCGATGGGCCGAGGCGATCGACATCGTGCGCGGCGTGCGCGCGGCCGAGGTCGAATGGGACGCGCTGCGGATGAACGAGTGCGGCTTGCGCTGCGGTGCGCGGCTGCTGCAGGCGTACGAGCGGCGCAAACGCAACGCCAATGTGCTGGACTTCACCGACATCGAGTGGCATGCGGATCGACTGCTGCGCGATGAATCGACCGCCGCGTTCATGCACGCGAACCTGGATTCGCGTTACCGGCATCTGCTGGTGGACGAATTTCAAGACACCAGCACGCTGCAATGGAGAGCGCTGCAATGCTGGCTCGACGCCTACGAAGGCGATTCGGATCGTCCGACCGTTTTCGTGGTCGGCGACCCCAAACAATCGATCTACCGCTTCCGGCGTGCCGAGCCGCGCGTGTTCGACGCGGCGCGCAAGGTGCTGGCACAACGGTATGGCGCAGCGACCCTTCGGACCAACGTGACGCTGCGCAACCCTGCGGCGCTGGTGTCGATGCTGGATTCGGTGTTCGCGGACCGCAACCCGCTGTACCAGGCGCAGAGCTCGCGCGTCCCGGTCGACGGGCACTTCGTGCTGCTGCCGCTTCCCGAGCCGTCGCGGGGCCGATCGCAGAGCGCGGCACCCGGCTCTGCGGCATCGGTGCCATCGGATCCGGTGCTGCGTGATGTGCTGAGCCAGCCCCGCGCGGCCCCGCGCGCCGATCCCCACGAAGAGGAGGGCCGGCTGCTCGCGGCCGAGATCGCGCACTGGGTCGGCCGCCTGCAGGTGGAGGTGGGGGACAGCGGCGGCCCCGCCAAGCGGACCGCGCGCTGGAGCGATGCGGTCGTGCTGATGCGGCGCCGTACTCACATGGCTTCGCTCGAACGCGCCTTCCGGGACGCGGGCATACCCACGCTGTCGGACCGCCGCGGCGGCCTGCTGGGGCGGGCCGAGATCGAGGACCTGGTAGCGCTGCTCGAATTCCTGTGCTCCGAGGACGATCTGAGCCTGGCGCACGCGCTGCGTTCACCGGTGTTCGGCTGCACCGATCAGGACCTGCTGAGGCTTGCCTCGAGCGCGGGAGCGACCTGGTGGTCACGCCTGGCTGCGCTCGCCGAGCCGGGCGCCGGGCTGGAGCGGGCCCGCAAGCTCTTGGGCGGATGGTTGCAGGTCGCCGGCGTGCTGCCGGTGCACGATCTGCTGGACCGGGTCTTTTACCAGGCCGACCTGCGCGCGCGCTATGCGGCGAGCATGCCGCGCGAGCGCGGCGTGCAGGTGCAAGCCAACTTCGATGCGTTTTTGCAGCTTGCACTGACGCTGGATGCGGGCCGCTTCCCGACCCTGACGCGCTTTCTGGACGATCTGCAGTGGATCCGCGAGAAGGATGCGGAGACGATCGACGAAGGCGTGGCGCTGTCGGACGACGCGGTGCGCCTGATGACGATTCACGGCGCCAAGGGACTGGAGGCACCGATCGTCGCCATCGCCGACGCACGCGCCGACGACGGTCCGCCCGACCGTTACGATGTGCTGCTGAACTGGCCGCCGGAGCTGTCGGCGCCGGAGCACTTCTCGCTGATCGGTCGCGCCGGGCGGATCGGATCGGCCCGGCGGCGCTGGCGCGAGGCCGACCGCGAGCAGCGCGCCCAGGAAGACTGGAACCTGATGTACGTGGCGATGACTCGTGCCAGCCAGGTGCTGATCGTCTCCGGCAGCGGCGAGCGCAGTGCCCCGGACAACTGGTATCAGCGGCTGCAGGCGGCGGCCACGGCCGCCCCGCCGCGCGCGGACGCCTGGCGCCAGCAGGCGCTGCCGTTCACCGCCGGCGCTTTCGAGCGCAGCTTCGCCGAGTTTCGGCCGCAGCCACTGCCCACGGGCCAGCGCGTGGCCGTGGGCGAGTCCGACGCGATACGGATGGGCCAGGCCTGGCATGCGCTGCTCGAGCGCGCATCGGAGCCCGACTTCAATCTCCGGGACCGGATCGGATCCGACTATGCGCTCAGCCCGGAGCAGGTGCGCGAAGTGCTGCAGGCCGCGCAGCGGGTAACCGGATCGGCGGTGCTGAAGCGATTTTTCGGGCCGTCCGTCGCGGCCTGGAGCGAGCTGGAGCTGGTCGACGCGCGCGGCGACAACCTGCGGATCGACCGCCTGGTCGAGCTCGGCCAGACCGTGTGGATTCTCGATTACAAATGGCGCTGGCTGGAGGCGGAGCGCGCCGGCTACGAGCGGCAGCTGGCCCGCTATGCGCAGGCGATCGCCTCGTTGTGGCCGGGCCGTCCGATCCGTACGGCGCTGGTGCTGTCCGACGGCTCGCTGGTCGAAATCGGCTCTGGCCCCGGCGCTGATAAGATCGACAGCGGCGGGCCCCCTCGCATCGAGGCGCCGTGAACCTGGTCAGGTCGGGAACGAAGCAGCCATAGCGGAATTCCCCGAGTGCCGAGGATCAGGCTCGCCTTTTCCGACCTTCGGACCATGAACGACATCGACAGCTCGCTGCGCATCGAGGCGGCGCGGCCGCAGCACGCGGCGGTGCTGCTGTCGCTGGTGCGCGACCTGGCCCGCTTCGAGAAACTCGAGCACCAGGTGGTGGCCACCGAAGAGCAGATCCGCGACGAGCTGGCTGCCAGCCGGCCGGTGATCGAGGCTTTGATCGCGTGGGATGGTGCCGAAGCGGTCGGCTTTGCGTTGTACTTTCATAACTTTTCGACTTTCCTGGGACGGCGCGGCCTGTACCTGGAAGACCTGTACGTGGTTCCCGGCGCGCGCCGGCGCGGCATCGGCCGTGAGCTGATCGCGCACCTGGCATCGATCGCGGTGGCGCGCCGGTGCGGCCGCTTCGAGTGGGCGGTGCTCGACTGGAACGAGCGCGCCATCGACTTCTACCGTTCGATCGGCGCCGAGCTGCTGCCCGACTGGCGTATCTGCCGCGTCACCGGCGATGCGCTCGGCCGGCTCGGGCAAGACGGTACCATCCATAATCGATGACCTACCAGGTTCTTGCCCGCAAGTGGCGGCCGCGCGACTTCCAGTCGTTGATCGGCCAGGACCACGTGGTACGCGCGCTGACGCACGCGCTGCAGCACCAGCGGCTGCACCACGCGTACCTGTTCACCGGCACGCGCGGCGTCGGCAAGACGACGATCGCCCGCATCCTGGCCAAGGCGCTGAACTGCGTCGGTCCGGATGGGCAGGGCGGCATCACCGCGACGCCGTGCAACGCGTGCCGGGTCTGCAGCGCGATCGACGCGGGCCGCTTCGTCGACTACATCGAGATGGACGCCGCCAGCAATCGCGGCGTGGACGAGATGACGCAGCTGCTGGAGCGCGCGATCTACGCGCCGGTCGATGCGCGCGTGAAGGTCTACACGATCGACGAAGTGCACATGCTGACCACGCATGCCTTCAATGCGATGCTCAAGACGCTCGAGGAGCCGCCCGATTTCGTCAAGTTCATCCTGGCCACCACCGACCCGCAGAAGATTCCGGTGACGGTGCTGTCGCGCTGCCTGCAGTTCAATCTGAAGCAGGTGACCCCGCAGGCGATCGCGCAGCGCCTGGGCCAGATCGCGCAGGCCGAGCAGGTCGAGGCCGAGCCGGCGGCGCTGCAGGCGGTGGCACGCGCGGCGCGCGGCAGCATGCGCGACGCGCTGTCGCTGCTGGACCAGGCGATCGCCTACAGCGGCGGACGTGTCGACGCGCAGGCGGTCGACCAGATGCTGGGCGCGATCGATTCGACGCTGCTGGTGCAGCTGCTCGACGCGCTGCTCGAGCGCGACGCGGCCCGTCTGCTGGCGCTGGCCGATGCGATGGCCGAGCGAAGCCTGTCGTTTGCGCAGGCATTGCGCGACCTCGCCAGTCTGCTGCACCGGATCACCCGACGGATGCCGATGTCGGGCGCCTGGCGCAGCGGCTCACGCCCGACGAGGTGCAGCTGTACTACCAGATCGCGCTGCATGGGCGCAACGACCTGGGCCTGGCGCCGGACGAATACGCGGGATTCACGATGACGCTGCTGGTGCAGCTGCTCGACGCGCTGCTCGAGCGCGACGCGGCCCGTCTGCTGGCGCTGGCCGATGCGATGGCCGAGCGAAGCCTGTCGTTTGCGCAGGCATTGCGCGACCTCGCCAGTCTGCTGCACCGGATCCCGGACCGCAGGCGCCGGCCGGGGTGGATGAAGATCTGGACTGGCCCGCGCTCGTGCAGAAGCTGAAGCTGGCCGGGATGCCGCGCGAGCTGGCGCTGCGCAGCGAGCTCGTCTCCCGCGAGGCCGATCACTTCCGGCTGCGGGTGCCGGTGAAGACGCTGCTCGAATCCGGCGCCGAAGCGCGGCTGCGCGCGGCGCTCGCCGAGTACTTCGGGCGGCCGGTGCGGATTTCGGCCGAGATCGGCGCCACGCAGGGCCCGACCGCGGCGGGCCTGAACGAGGAGGCCCGCGCGCAGCGACAGCGGCGCGCCGAGGAGTCGATCTACGCCGACCCCTTCGTGCGAGAATTGATCGAGAATTTCGGGGCCAGCGTGGACCCGGCTTCGATCAAACCGATCCAGGACACCTGAGCACCGTGGATGAGCCGACTATGAAGAACCAACTGGCCGGATTGATGCAGCAGGCGCAGAAGATGCAGGAGAACATGAAGCGCCTGCAGGAAGAGCTGGCCGCGACCGAGGTCGAGGGGCAGTCGGGGGCAGGGCTGGTCAAGGTGGTGCTGACCTGCAAGTTCCAGGTGCGGCGCGTCACGATCGACCCCAGCCTGCTGGGAGAAGACCGCGACATGCTGGAGGACCTGGTGGCGGCGGCGTTCAACGACGCGTCACGGCGGGCCGACGAGATGACGCAGCAGAAAATGGGTTCGATCGCCACCGGGCTGCCGCTGCCGCCCGGCTTCAAGCTGCCGTTTTGAATTCCGGGTGAAACTCGGACCTGCGCTGGATTCTGTAGTCGATTCGCTGAAACGGCTGCCCGGAATCGGGCCGAGGTCGGCGCAGCGGATCGCCTTTCATCTGCTGCAGTTCGACCGCCCGCTGGCCACTGCGCTGGGTCATGCCTTGCTGGACGCGGTCGATCGGGTCGGTCACTGTGCGCGCTGCAACACCCTGAGCGAGCGGCCGCTGTGCGAGACCTGCGCCGATCCGAAGCGCGATCCGGGCCTGCTGTGCGTGGTCGAGTCGCCGGCCGATCAGCTGGTGATCGAGCAGTCGCTCGCGTACTCGGGCCTGTATTTCGTTCTGCTGGGGCGACTGTCGCCGCTGGATGGCGTGGGGCCGCGCGAGATCCAGTTGGACCGCCTGCTCGAGCGGGTCGGCGATGGCGTCGTGCGCGAGCTGATCGCCGCCACGTCCTTCACGCCGGAAGGCGACGCCACCGCGCATTACGTCGCGGAGCTGGCCCGCGCGCGCGATCCGCGCATCAAGGTGACGCGCCTTGCGCGCGGGGTGCCGGCCGGAGGCGAGCTGGAGTACACGGACGTGAACACGATCGCCCAGGCGATGCTGGACAGGCGCGTCGAATGACTGCGCCCCTTGATGGCGTCAAAGTGCTGGAGCTCGGCACGCTGATCGCCGGTCCTTTCGCGGCACGGATGATGGCCGAGTTCGGCGCGGAGGTCATCAAGGTCGAGGATCCGGATGGCGGTGACCCGTTGCGGCGCTGGCGCTACTTGCACGAGGGCACTTCGCTGTGGTGGGCGGTGCAGGCGCGCAACAAGAAGTCGGTCGCGCTGAACCTGAAGGATCCGCGCGCCTGCGAGCTGGCCCGGCGGCTCGCGGTGCGGGCCGACATCGTGATCGAGAACTTTCGTCCCGGCGTACTGGAAAGGCTGGGGCTCGGTTACCCGCAGCTCGCCGAGCTCAATGCGGCCACCATCATGGTGCGGTTGTCGGGCTATGGACAGACCGGGCCGATGCGCGATCGGCCCGGCTTCGGGGCAATCGGCGAGGCGATGGGAGGGATCCGTCACGTGACCGGCCACCCGGACCGCCCGCCGGTGCGGATCGGGCTTTCGATCGGCGATTCGATTGCGGCGCTGCACGGGGTGATCGGCGCGCTGATGGCGTTGCGACACCGCGACGCGACCGGCGGCGCGGGCCGTGGCCGTGGGCAGATGGTCGATGTCGCGCTGTACGAATCGGTGTTCAACATGATGGAAAGCGCGGTGCCCGAGTACGACCGCTTCGGGGTCGTGCGGGAGCGCACCGGCACCTCGCTGCCGGGAATCGTGCCGTCCAACACGTACACCTGCCGGGACGGCGCTGCGATCGTCGTGGGCGGCAATGGGGACGCGATCTTCAAGCGGCTGATGGGGGCCGTCGACCGCCCGGATCTCGGCGCCGACCCGCAGCTGGCGCACAACGACGGCCGTGTGCCGCGTGCGGCCGAAATCGACGCGGCAATCCAGCACTGGTGCAGCCGTCACCCGATCGATCAAGCCCTGGCCGTGCTGGAGCAGGCCCAGGTGCCGGCCTCGCGCATCTATTCGGTGGCCGACATGTTCGTCGACCCTCAGTTTTCGGCGCGCGCGATGATCGAACAGCAGGCGCTGGCCGACGGTACGCCGCTGAAGGTGCCGGCCGTGGTGCCCAAGCTGTCGCAGACGCCGGGCGCGACGCGCTGGCTCGGGCCGGCACTGGGCCAGCATACCGACGAGGTACTCGAGTCGATCGGCGTGACCCGCGGGCAGATCGATCAGCTGCGCCGCGACGGCGCCGTCCGGTGATTCCCGCCAGGGCCTAGCCGCGCGGAGGAAAGCGTGTGTTGGAGCGCGGTATCGACGTGAACAGCGTGGTCGGTGGACGCGTTGCTGGAGGCAGGCCGCCCAGGTCATTCGTCGCCTCGAAGTACTGGGTCAGGCGCGACTGGATCGTTTCGGCCAGCGTGGTCAGGCGCCGCCGCACGTAGCCGGTGTAAATGCCGAGCAGGCAGTCGGCGAGCTGGCGTGCGTACAGCTCGCGCAGGTGGTTGTCGGACAGGATCGCATCGAGCACCTTCAGCGCCGCCGCATCCTCGTGCAGCTTGACCAGCCGGCGCGCAAGCCGCAAATGCTCGTCGATCGGAAGCACCTTCAGCACTTTCGGCTGGGTCAGCTGCAGGAAGGCCTTGCGTAGCTGGTCCGAGTGCGATTTGGAACGCAGCCACAGCAGGCGCAGCGCCGCATCCTGCAGCGCAGTCTCGTCCGGGCCGAGCAGCGCCGTGTTCAAGTAGGCGGACAGGTGCTCGACGTGCCGCGGCTCCAGGTCGGCCAGTTCCTTGTAAAGCTGAGTCGCGCGGCGCGTTTCCATCCGCGTGGCGGCTTCCCGCGCCTGCCGCGCCAATGCCGATTCCTTGAGACCGTTGGAATCGACGGGATGGGCGCGGGGGCGCGCGCGCGCAGTCAGAGCGCGGACCCGGCGCGAATCGTGCAGCTTGAAGGTCCACGCCAGCGCGCCTCCGAACGCAGCGCCGGACACGTCGGCCGACAGATCGGTTGCTGAGCGCCCGACCAGCGCCCAGCGCAGCACCTCCACTGCGGCCACCACCAGCAGCGCGGCGATCCCCGGCACCAGTGTCGGGCGCCGACTCGCGATCAGCCGACCGGACATCGATCGGGTTCCGACCGAGACCGCCAGCATTGCGGCCAGTGCGGCCAGCGCGCCCCAGTCTCCGGCGGCGGCCCGGCCAGACAAAAGCAGGTTCACGACGCCGCTGACCGCGCCCCCGCCCAGGTAGCACAGCAGGAACAGCGCCGCACCCGCCGAGGCCTCCGCGAATGGGCCCACCAGCAGCAACACCAGCAGGTTGGTCAGACACAGGGGTGCCGTCGGGTGCAGCCACAGGTACGTGACCAGGCGCCACGGCTCGCGCCAGCTCTGTGCGGACAGCGCCATCCGCTCGCTGAGCGCGGAGCGCGTCAATTCGTCGAACCGCTGACGGTCGCGCTTCCACTGTTCGTAGCCCGGCTCCGATTGAGTAACGACCTTGTCGGCGTGCAGGCCCCGCTCGAACCTGCGGTCGCCGTGCAGCACCTCGAGCGCGCGCGCCGGGTCAGTCGGCTTGCCGGTCGCAGGGCCGACCGCGTGTTCCAACTGCAGCATGCGGCCGACCGCGTCCCGGTCGGCGGTTTGCGCCAGGTATTCCCGGTAGCGTGGAAGCTCCGTCGCCGCCAGGCCACTGTCCACGTAAAAGTCGACAGCCGCGCTCAGCGCGGTTCGGTCGAGCGGCGCGAACACGAAAAATACGATCGTGCTGGCCAGCGCCAGCACTAGTGTGGCGACTGGGACCGCAGGGGTCCTGGAGCCGTGTGGGATCGGCAGCACGAACAAGCGGGACGTACCTAAACCCGCGCAGGCCGGATGCCGGCGCGCGGCCGGTATAATTCAGCAGTTTAAGGCGGCGAGCGGTCACTTCGGTCGATGGAGGTGGCACGCTGCGCTGCCGCATATCGCCGCTCGGGGGCCGATCGTCGCGCTGGGCGGCCCCGACCGGCCCGCGTTGTCCGGACCTGCTGACCAGGAGACTGTTTGGCCCGCCTGTTCGACGATACCCGCCCGCCGGCGCTGCTTGCGCTGGCTGACGGCTCCGTCTTTCAGGGGGTCAGCATCGGCGCTTCCGGCTCGATCTGCGGCGAAGTCGTTTTCAATACGGCGCTGACCGGGTACCAGGAGATCCTGAGCGACCCGAGCTACTGCCGCCAGATCGTCACGCTGACCTATCCGCACATCGGCAACGTCGGCGCCAACCCTGAAGACGACGAGTCGTCGCGGGTGTACGCGGCCGGGCTGATCGTGCGGGACCTGGCCCGCTGCGTCTCGAACTTCCGGTCTACCCAGTCGCTGGACGAGTACCTGATCGATCGCTCGGTCGTCGGCCTCGCCGGGATCGACACGCGCCGCCTGACCCGGTTGCTGCGCGACAAGGGCTCGCAGGCCGGCGCCATCGTTACGGGCGGCGACGAGCGCTCCGCGGTGCAACTGGCGCGCTCGTTCCCGGGGATGGCCGGCCTGGACCTTGCCAAGGTCGTGTCGGCGCGCGAGCCGTACGACTGGAGCGAGACGGGCTGGCAGCCGGGCCGTGGTTACGGCACGCTGTCCGAGCCGCGCTGGCACGTGGTGGCCTACGATTTCGGCATCAAGCGCAACATCCTTCGGCGGCTGGCCGAGCGCGGCTGTCGCGTCACGGTCGTGCCGGCCCAGACGCCGGCCGGCGAGGTCGAGCGGATGCGGCCGGACGGCGTATTCCTGTCCAACGGTCCCGGCGATCCGGAACCTTGCGGCTACCCATCCGGTGCTGGATCTGGATTCGGGGCGCGTGCTGATCACTTCGCAGAATCACGGCTTCGCAGTCGACCCGGCCAGCCTGCCGGCCCACTGCAAGGTCACCCACCGGTCCCTGTTCGACGGCAGCCTGCAGGGGTTCCGTCACACGGACCGGCCGGCGTTTTGCTTCCAGGGCCACCCGGAAGCCAGCCCCGGTCCGCACGACATCGGCGGCCTGTTCGACCGGTTCGTGCAACTGATGCAGCAACGACGTTAGTGGAGTCTTCACGATGAGCACCGAAGGCAGCGGTTTGATCCGAAGCGCGCTCGAGGAAGCGGCGAGCGGCCTTGAGCGCTTGCGCCGCAACGACGCGGCGCTGGCCGCGATCGAGGCGGCCGGCGGCGTGCTGGCAAAGGCCTTCATCGCGGGCAACCGGGCCTACAGCTGCGGCAACGGCGGCTCGATGTGCGATGCGATGCATTTTGCGGAGGAACTGACGGGCCGGTTCCGCCGCGACCGGCGCCCGCTGGCAGCGCTGGCCATCAGCGACCCGGGGCACCTCACCTGCACGGCCAACGATTTTGGATACCCGCAGATCTTCGCCCGCTTCGTGCAGGCGCACGGGCGCGCGGGCGACGTGCTGCTGGCGATCAGCACCAGCGGCAGCAGCGCCAACGTGCTGGCTGCGGCCGAGGCGGCGCGCTCGCTGTCGATGCCGGTCATTGCGTTGACCGGCCGGCCGGCCTCGCCGCTGGCGGAGCTGGCACAGGTCGAGGTGTGTACCCGACGCAGCCCACTAGCATGCCGCGCCGCCAGGACCTTCAAACGATACTGATCATCGGCGCCGGCCCGATCGTGATCGGGCAGGCCTGCGAGTTCGACTACTCGGGCGCGCAGGCCTGCAAGGCCCTGCACGAGGAGGGCTACCGGGTCGTGCTGATCAACAGCAACCCGGCCACGATCATGACCGATCCGGACATGGCCGACGTGACCTACGTGGAGCCGATCACCTGGCAGGTGGTGGAGCGGATCATCGCGCGCGAGCGGCCGCAGGCCGTGCTGCCGACGATGGGCGGGCAGACCGCCCTCAATTGCGCGATGGACCTGTATCGAAACGGCGTGCTGGAGCGCTACGGGGTCGAGCTGATCGGCGCGTCGCCCTCGGTGATCGAGAAGGCCGAGGACCGGCTGAAGTTCAAGGAGGCGATGACGCGGATCGGGCTGATATCGGCGCGCTCCGGAATCGCCCATTCGCTGCAGGAGGCGCTGCAGGTGCAGGCGATGGTCGGATTTCCGGCCGTGATCCGTCCGAGCTACACGCTGGGCGGCACGGGCGGCGGGATCGCCTACAACATGGAGGAATTCACCTCGATCTGCCAGCGCGGCCTCGATCTGTCGCCGACGCGCGAGCTGCTGATCGAGGAGTCGCTGATCGGCTGGAAGGAATTCGAGATGGAGGTCGTGCGCGATCGCCACGACAACTGCATCATCGTGTGTTCGATCGAGAACGTCGATCCGATGGGCATCCACACCGGCGACTCGATCACCGTGGCGCCGGCCCAGACGCTGACCGACAAGGAATACCAGCTGATGCGCGACGCCGCGATCGCGATCCTGCGCGAGGTGGGCGTTGACACCGGCGGCTCGAACGTGCAGTTCGCCGTCGATCCGGCCACCGGGCGGATGGTCGTGATCGAGATGAACCCGCGGGTATCGCGCTCTTCGGCGCTGGCCTCCAAGGCGACCGGCTTTCCGATCGCCAAGGTGGCGGCCAAGCTCGCGGTCGGCTACACGCTGGACGAGCTGAAGAACGAAATCACCGGCGGCGCCACCCCGGCCTCGTTCGAGCCGACGATCGACTACGTGGTGACCAAGGTGCCGCGTTTCGCGTTCGAGAAGTTCTCCCAGGCCGACGATACGCTGACCACGCAGATGAAATCGGTCGGCGAGGTGATGGCGATCGGCAGCAACTTCCAGGAGTCGTTCCAGAAGGCGCTGCGCGGCCTGGAGATCGGGGCCGACGGACTGGATGAGCGCCTGACCAACCCGGAGGAGATCATCGAGCAGATCGGCGAACCGGGCCCGCAACGGATCTGGTACGTGGCCGACGCGTTTCGGGCCGGCATCAGCCGCCAGCGCGTTTACGAGAAGACGGCGATCGACCCGTGGTTCCTTGGTGAGATCGAGGATCTGGTGGGCACCGAGCAGCGGCTGGCCGGACGGGCGCTGTCGTCGCTGTCGGCCGGCGACTGGCTGCGGCTGAAGGGGATGGGTTTTTCGGACGCGCGCCTGGCGCGATTGCTCGCGGTGAAGCCGGCCGACGTGCGGCGCGCGCGCCGCTCGCACGGCGTGCGCCCGGTCTACAAGCGGGTGGACACCTGCGCGGCCGAATTCGCGACCACCACCGCGTACCTGTACTCGACCTACCAGCAGGAGTGCGAAGCCGAGCCGACCGGCCGCCGCAAGGTCGTGGTGCTGGGAGGCGGCCCGAACCGGATCGGGCAGGGCATCGAGTTCGACTACTGCTGCGTGCACGCGGCGATGGCGCTGCGCGAGGACGGGTTCGAGACGATCATGGTCAATTGCAATCCGGAGACCGTGTCGACCGACTACGACATCTCCGATCGCCTCTATTTCGAGCCGCTGACGCTGGAGGACGTGCTGGAGATCCTGGACCGGGAGCGTCCCGAGGCGGTGATCGTGCAGTACGGCGGACAGACACCGCTGAAGCTGGCGCGCGACCTGGAAGCCGAAGGCGCACCGATCGTCGGAACCTCGCCGGATTCGATCGACATCGCGGAAGACCGCGAGCGCTTCCAGCAGCTGCTGCAGCGGCTGCGGCTGAAGCAGCCGCCCAATCGGACGGCCCGCAACGAATCGGACGCGCTGCGGCTGGCCGAGGAGATCGGCTACCCACTGGTGGTGCGGCCGAGCTACGTGCTGGGCGGGCGCGCGATGGAGATCGTGCACGAGCCGCGCGACCTGGAGCGCTACATGCGCGAGGCGGTCAAGGTATCGAACGACTCGCCGGTCCTGCTGGACCGCTTCCTGGACGACGCGATCGAGGTCGACGTCGACTGCGTCGCGGACGGCCGCCAGGTGCTGATCGGCGCCGTGATGGAGCACATCGAGCAGGCGGGCGTGCACTCGGGCGATTCGGCCTGCTCGCTGCCGCCGTACTCGCTGCCGTCCCACACGATCGAGGAGCTGAAGCGGCAGACCGAGCTGATGGCGCGCGCGCTCAAGGTGGTCGGGCTGATGAACGTGCAGTTCGCGATCCAGCAGGGCGTGGTGCACGTGCTCGAGGTCAATCCGCGCGCTTCCAGAACCGTGCCGTTCGTGTCGAAGGCGACCGGCCAGCCGCTCGCCAAGATCGCCGCCCGCTGCATGCTGGGCCGCTCGCTCGCCGACCAGGGGGCCCGGGTCGAGATGTCGCGCTCCTACTTCGCCGTCAAGGAGGCGGTTTTCCCGTTCGTCAAATTCCCAGGGGTCGACCCGCTGCTGGGCCCCGAGATGCGGTCCACCGGAGAGGTGATGGGCGTGGGCCGCACGTTCGGCGAGGCGCTGTTCAAGTCCCAGCTGGCCGCGGGCGCCACGCTGCCGCCCAGCGGCACCGTGTTCCTGAGTGTGAAGGACTCCGACAAGCCCAAGACGGTCGAAGTGGCCCGGATGCTGCATGAGCTCGGCTATTCGCTCGTGGCCACGCGCGGCACCGCGGCGGCGATCGCGGCAGCCTCGATTCCGGTTCGCACGATCAACAAGGTCAAGGAGGGCCGCCCGCATGTCGTCGATCTGTTGAAGGACGGACAGATCGACCTGGTCATCACGACGGTGGACGAGAAGCGATCGGCCATTGCCGATTCGCGCTCGATCCGCACCACGGCGCTCGCGCAGCGAGTGACCTACTACACGACGATCGCCGGCGGGCGTGCGGCGGTTGAGGGCATGCGGCACCTGGCCGCGCTCGAGGTATATGACCTGCAGTCGCTGCATCGCGAACTGCGCTCGGACCTCCGCTCGGCCTAGCGTGTCCGGTTCGCCGGCGCTTGCCAGCGGGGGCGAGCGCCGGTAAAGTGATCCTCAGTCGGCCCCGGCAGTGCTGGGGCTTCGTTTTTTCTCATGGTTTATTTCCGATGGCGGCGATCCCGATTACGGCGCGTGGTGCCGAGATGCTCAAGGCTGAACTGAATCGCTTGAAGGCGGTGGAGCGGCCGACGGTCATCCAGGCGATAAAAGATGCCCGCGAAAAGGGCGATCTGACCGAAAACGCGGAATACGAGGCCGCGCGAGAGCGGCAGGGATTCATCGAGGGCCGCATCAAGGATCTCGAGGGCAAGCTGTCGGCTTTGCAGGTGATCGACCCGGCCAGCGTCGACGCCGGCGGGCGTATCGTGTTCGGCGCCACGGTCGAACTGGAGGAGCTGGAGTCGGGCGCCCGGGTCAAGTACCAGATCGTCGGCGACGACGAGGCCGACATCAAAGCCGGGCTGATCTCGGTGTCGAGCCCGATCGCGCGGGCGCTGATCGGCAAGAGCGAGGGCGACGTGGCCGAGGTGGCCGCGCCGGCCGGCCCGCGCGAATACGAGGTGCTGGACGTCCGCTACGTCTGAGGCCGTTTGCGACGTCCCCCACCCCCGGCTTCGCCGGGCGTGGCCCGGCTACGCCGGGCGAGGCCCGGCCCTGTCCCACTGCGTGGGCGAGGGGAGGTATCAGACGCTGTCCCGCGCGCGCCAGAGGGTGCGCGCGAAGCGCGCGGGTGAGGGTCGTCGGGCAGTGGCCGGAACATCACCATCAGGCGCCCGATCAGCTGGATGCGGGCTGCGCCGAGCCGTTCGGCGATCTCGAGAAACAGCTGTTCGCGCTCCGGGCGCTCCAACGCGGGGCTGCGCACCTTCACCAGTTGATGCGTGGTCAGGGCGCGATCGATTTCCTTCAGTACCGCCTCGGTGAGGCCATTGGCTCCGAGGAGCACGATCGGGTCCAGGTGATGCGATTCGGATTTCAGGCGCAGCCGCTGGTCGCGGGACAACGTGAGTTCGCTCATACGCCTTTGCATCCGACAAGATGAACGGCAAGAATAGCCCGCGCACGAAGAACCGCTCGAAGCGGGAGTGGATCAGGCGCCACCTTGCGGATCCCTTCGTCCAGGCGGCCACCCGCGAGGGCTATCGTTCGCGCGCGGCGTACAAGCTGATCGAGATCGACCAGCGTGACCGGCTGATCCGGGCCCCGGCGACCGTGGTTGAGCTGGGCGCCGCACCCGGCAGCTGGACCCAGGTGATCGTGAAGCGCCTGTCGGATCGCGCGGGACGGTTGCGCGGGCGGGTCATTGCGCTGGACCTGCTGCCGATCGAGCCGATCGAGGGCGTGGAACGGATCGAGGGCGATTTTCGCGAGGAAGCGGTCGAGCGCCGCCTGGCCGAGGCCCTTCAAGGCCGACCGGCCGATCTGATCGTGTCCGACATGTCGCCGAACCTGAGCGGAATCGAGGCGGCTGACGCGGCGCGCAGCCAGGATCTGTGCGAACTCACGCTGCGGTTCGCCCTCAATCACCTCCGACCCGGAGGAGATTTGTTGGTGAAGACCTTTCACGCCAGTGGCTACGGGCAGTACGTACAGCAGCTTAAGAAGCGCTTTAAAACCGTGTCGGTTCGCAAGCCGGCGGCCTCGCGCCCCGGATCGGCCGAGGTCTACCTGCTCGCGAGGGGCTTGAAGCCGGATCCCGACCCCGTAACGGAGTCCATGTAGGGCAATGCGAGGTAAAGCGCCTTGAAACCGGGCGGTTCCGCCCCAAATGCGGTTAGGCGGAAAGGACCCCGAGGGACCCTGTGCCGCGCCTCGCTCCTTAAAGGGAGGGGGGAGAGCCTAGAATAGACGCACCGTATCGGTTTTTCGAAGTGCCTGCTCGGAGTGACGCCACTTGAACAACAGCATGCTTGCCAAGGCCGCGATCTGGCTCGTGATCGCGCTGGTCCTGTTCACGGTTTTCAGGCAACTCGAGCGGGGCACTGGCGGCAGCGCACGGCCGGTCGCCTACTCGGAGTTTCTCGATCAGGTGCGGGCGGGCCACGTGAAGAGCGTGCGCCTGCAGGACTCGGCCGGCGGGAACCTGGACATCACGGCGCAGACCGACGAGGGCTCGCAGATCCACAGCACCGGGACGCTGGCCGACCGGGGCCTGTTCAAGGACCTGTTCGACAATAAGGTGCGCGTCGAAGTCGAGCCGCACGAGCAGCCGTCGCCGCTGCTGAGCTTTTTTTACGCGTTCGGCCCGGTGATCCTGCTGATCGGGGTCTGGATCTTCTTCATGCGGCAGATGCAGGGCGGGGGCCGCGGCGGGGCTTTTTCGTTCGGCAAGTCGCGCGCGCGGATGCTGGACGAGTCCAACAACAGCATCACGTTCTCGGACGTGGCCGGGTGCGACGAGGCCAAGGACGAAGTGCAGGAACTGGTCGAATTCCTGCGCGATCCGTCCAAGTTCCAGAAGCTGGGAGGTCGCATTCCGCGCGGCGTGCTGATGGTGGGCTCGCCCGGGACCGGCAAGACGCTGCTCGCCAAGGCGATCGCCGGCGAAGCGAAGGTGCCGTTTTTCTCCATCTCGGGCTCGGACTTCGTCGAGATGTTTGTCGGGGTGGGCGCCGCGCGCGTGCGCGACATGTTCGAGACCGCCAAGAAGCACGCGCCCTGCATCATCTTCATCGATGAGATCGACGCGGTCGGACGCCAGCGGGGTGCAGGCCTGGGCGGCGGCAACGACGAGCGCGAGCAGACGCTGAACCAGATGCTGGTCGAGATGGACGGATTCGAGACCGGCAATGGCATCATCGTGATCGCGGCAACCAACCGGCCCGACGTGCTGGATCCGGCGCTGCTGCGGCCCGGCCGCTTCGACCGGCAGGTGGTCGTCCCGCTGCCCGACATCCGCGGGCGCGAGCAGATCCTGAACGTGCACATGCGCAAGGTGCCGATCGGCGCCGATGTGAAGGCCGACATCCTGGCGCGCGGCACGCCGGGCTTTTCCGGGGCGGACCTGGCCAACCTGGTCAACGAGGCGGCGTTGTTCGCCGCGCGTCGCAGCGCGCGCGTGGTGGAGATGCAGGACTTCGAGCAGGCCAAGGACAAGGTGATGATGGGCGCCGAGCGCAAGTCCATGGTGATGTCGGAGGACGAGCGGCGCAACACGGCTTACCACGAATCGGGGCACGCGGTCGTGGCGAAACTCCTTCCGAAGTCCGACCCGGTGCACAAGGTGACGATCATTCCGCGCGGGCGCGCGCTGGGCGTCACGATGCAGCTTCCCGAGCAGGACCGGTATGCATACGACCGCGACTATCTGTTGAACCGGATCGCGGTGCTGTTCGGCGGACGGGTGGCCGAAGAGGTCTTCATGAAGCAGATGACCACCGGCGCCAGCAACGACTTCGAGCGCGCCACGCAGATCGCGCGTGACATGGTGATGAAGTTCGGGATGACCGAGGCGCTCGGCCCGATGGTGTACGCCGAAGACGAGGGAGAGATATTCCTGGGCCGCTCGATCACGCGGACCACCAACGTGTCCAGTTCGACGCTGCTGAAGATCGAGAACGAGATCCGGCGCATCATCGACGAGCAATACGGGCTGGCGCGCAAGCTGATCGAGGACAACCACGACAGGGTCGACGCGATGGCGCGCGCGCTGCTCGAGCTGGAAACGATCGACGCCGATCAGATCGACGACATCATGGCCGGCAGGCCGCCGCGCCCGCCGCGCACGGGCGGCGCGGGCGCGCAGGCCGGGCAGGCCGCCGCGCCGGGCAGCGGGGGCGTTCAAGGCGCGACCCAGCCCGCGTAAGCCGAACCACAGCTCCCCCCTCTGGCTTTATCCTTCCCCAATGGCTGGGGAAGTGCCTCGTCCAACCCACTGGCGCTGCGGTCGCTTCCGGCTTTCGCTCGAGCGCCCGCTGGTGATGGGCATTGTCAACGTGACGCCCGACTCGTTTTCCGACGGCGGGCACTTCCTGCAATTCGATCGCGCACTGGAGCACGCGCGGCAACTGATCGCCGAAGGCGCCGACATCCTGGATATCGGGGGCGAATCGACCCGGCCCGGGGCAGCCGAAGTCAGCCCGGATCAGGAGATCGAGCGCGTGCTGCCGCTGGTGCAGGCGTTGCGCGACGATGCAGTGCCGCTGTCGGTGGACACCAGCAAGCCCGGCGTGATGCGCGCTGCACTGGACGAGGGAGCCGCCATCATCAACGACGTGCGCGCACTGGCCCTGCCGGGCGCGCTCGAGCAGGTCGCCCGGGGCGATTGCGGCGTCGTGTTGATGCACATGCAGGGCACCCCGCAGACGATGCAGGTCGACCCGAGCTACGTGAACGTGGTCGGTGAGGTGAGCGATTTTCTGGGCAGTCGGCGCGACGAGGCGCTGCGGGCGGGGGTGGCACGCGATCGGATCGCGCTGGATCCGGGATTCGGTTTCGGCAAGCGCGGCGTGCACAACCGTCGCCTGCTGGCGCACCTGGGCGAGTTGCGGGCGCTCGGCCAGCCGCTGCTGGTCGGGCTGTCGCGCAAGGCCTCGCTGGGGGAGATGACCGGACGGCCGGTCGATCAGCGGCTCGTCGCCTCGGCGGTGGCGGCGCTGCTCGCGATCCAGGCCGGCGCGCAGATCGTGCGCGTGCACGATGTGGGCGCCACCCGCGATGCGATCGCGGTGTGGGAGGCGGTGCGACAGGAGCAAATATGAGCAAGCGTTACTTTGGAACCGACGGCATCCGTGGCACGGTCGGCACGTATCCGATCACGCCCGAGTTCATGCTGCGGCTCGGCCAGTCCGCCGGACGCGTGCTGTCGCAGCAGACGCCCGGGCGCCGGGCGACGGTACTGATCGGAAAGGACACGCGCGTGTCCGGGTACATGCTGGAGGCGGCCCTGGAGGCCGGGTTTTCAAGCGTCGGGGTCGACGTGGTGCTGTGCGGCCCGCTGCCGACGCCGGCTGTCGCCTATCTGACGCGGGCGCAGCGGCTGTCGGCCGGCGTCGTGATCAGCGCTTCGCACAACCCGTACCAGGACAACGGCATCAAGTTCTTCTCGGGAAGCGGCAGGAAGCTCGATGACGTCATCGAGCAGCAGATCGAGGATCTGCTGGAGCAGCCGTCGGGCTGCGTCGAGTCGGCCGAGTTGGGCAAGGCGCGCCGGCTCGACGATGCGACCGGCCGCTACATCGAGTTTTGCAAGAGTACGTTCCCGGGCGAGATCGACCTGAAGGGCCTGAAGCTGGTGGTGGACTGCGCGCACGGCGCCGCCTACCACGCGGCGCCGGACGTGTTTCATGAACTCGGCGCCGAGGTGGTGCCGCTGGCGGTCTCGCCGAACGGATTCAACATCAACGACGGCGTGGGCGCGGTTCACTCCAGTCAGCTGGCGGGGCACGTCCGCCGTAACGGGGCGGATCTGGGCATCGCACTGGACGGCGACGGCGACCGCGTGGTGTTGGCGGACGGCGAAGGGCGCGAGTTCAACGGCGACCAGCTGCTGTACGTGATCGTCAGGGACCGGATGCTGCATTCGAAGGTGCAGGGCGCGGTCGGCACGCTGATGACGAATTTCGCGCTCGAGCGGCGCTTCGCACAGCTGGGCGTACCGTTCGAACGCGCGCGGGTAGGCGATCGCTACGTGCTGGAGTGCCTGGAGAAGAACGGCTGGCTCTATGGCGGGGAGGGATCGGGCCATCTGCTGTGCCTGGACAAGCACAGCGCGGGCGACGGCATCATCAGTGCGCTGCAGGTGCTCGCCGCGACGCGGCGCGCCGGCCGCACGCTGGCCGAACTCACGCAGGAGCTGAGCCTGCTTCCGCAGCACCTGATCAACGTGAGGATCGAGCCCGGATTCGACTGGCATTCGAGCGAAGCGCTCAAGCGCGAGCTGTCCGAGGTTCAACGCGAGCTCAGCGGGAGCGGGCGCGTGCTGATCCGGCCGTCGGGCACCGAGCCGGTCCTGCGGGTGATGGTCGAGGCCGAGGATCCGGATGCCGCCTGCCGTTACGCCGAACGGCTGGCTCTGTCGGTCCGATAGCCCGGTCCGTCCATTACATGTCATGATTCCGTGATATCAATGACATAGCCTCCGGGCATGCCGGGGTGGCGGAGCCGAAGTGGCGATCGAAGCGTTGGAGCAGCCGAACGCGGGGCAGGGGTTGCTCGTACTGAAGGCCGAGGTCCGCGAGCTGAGCTTTTTCTACGGCGACTTCCAGGGACTGAAGAATCTTTCCCTTCCGATCTACAAGGACCTCGTCACCGCGCTGATCGGCCCGTCCGGCTGCGGCAAGTCGACGCTGTTGCGCTGCTTCAACCGGATCCACGACCTGTATCCGGGCAACCGGTACGACGGCAGCATCACGCTTCATCCGGAGGGAATCGACATCCTGGACCGCGCGATCGACCCGATGGACGTGCGCATGCGGATCGGGATGGTGTTCCAGAAGCCGAGCCCGTTTCCGACCACGGTGTTCGAAAACGTCGCCTATGGGCTGCGGCTGCGCGGTGTGCGTGCCAAGGCCGTGCTGGCGGAGAAGGTCGAACGGGCGCTGCGCGGGGCGGCGCTGTGGGACGAGGTGAAGGACCGCTTGAACCAGGATGCGTCGAACCTGTCGGGAGGCCAGCAGCAGCGCCTGTGCATCGCGCGCGCGCTGGCGACTGATCCGGAGCTGTTGCTGTTCGACGAGCCGACCTCGGCCCTGGATCCGATCGCGACCGCCTCGATCGAGGAATTGATCGATGAATTGAAGCGGCGCGTATCGATCCTGATGGTGACGCACAACATGCAGCAGGCGGCGCGCTGTTCGGATTACACGGCATTCATGTATCTGGGCGAGCTGGTCGAGTTCGGCCCGACCGAGCAGATTTTTCTTAAACCCTCGAAGAAGCAGACCGAGGACTACATCACGGGTCGATTCGGGTAGGCGACTTCGGCGGAGACACTTCGATGGTCACGGGCGAACACACGATCAAGCAGTATGACCAGGAGCTCGAGTCGTTGCGCGGGCGCATCCTGCAGATGGGCGGGCTGGTCGAGACCCAGCTGCGGATGGCGATCGACTGTTTCGAGCAGGGCGACCTGCGCAAGGCCGACGAGGTGGTCGAAGCCGATGAAAGGGTCGATGACGAGGAGCTCGAGCTGGGCCGTCTGATCGTGAACCTGATCGTGCGCCGTCAGCCGGCCGCCAACGACCTGCGCCTGATCATGGGCGTATCGCGTGCGGTCACCGACCTGGAACGGATCGGCGACGAGGCCACCAAGATCGCGCGTGCCGCGCGCTGGGTCCACGAAAAGGATGTCGTGGTGCGCACGCCGCGGATCCGCGATATCCGCGTCTCGGGCGAAGCGGCGCTGTCGATGCTGCGCGGTGCGCTGGACGCGTTTGCGCGCCTGGACGCGGTGGCGGCGGCCGAAATCATCCGCGAGGACAAGGGCGTCGATGAGCAGTTCCGCTTGATACTGCGGCAGCTGATCACGTTCATGATGGAGGACCCCCGCACGATCACCGGCTCCCTGGACACGGTCTGGGTGGCCAAGGCGATCGAACGCATCGGCGATCACTCGAAGAACATCGCAGGGGACGTGATTTTCATCGTGCAGGGCGAGGACGTGCGACACGCAACGCCCGAGCAGCTCGCCCGCGCGGTCTCACAATCTACCTAGGGGATTGCATGTCCAACGCCTCCATACTCGTTGTCGAGGACGAGCCTTCGATCCAGGAGCTGATCGCCTTCTCCTGCAGCAGCAACGGCTACCGGGTGCGCCGCGCCGAGTCGGCCGGCGCAGCCGAGTCGGCGATCCGCAGCGAGCTGCCGGACCTGGTGATCCTGGACTGGATGCTGCCGGATCGTCCGGGTATCGAACTGCTGCGCGACTTGCGAGTGGCCGATCGCACGCGCTCGGTTCCGGTGATCATGCTCACCGCCAAGGGGGCTGAAAGCGACCGCGTGACCGGGCTGGACGCAGGCGCCGACGACTACGTGGTCAAGCCTTTTTCGCCCCGCGAGCTGGTGTCGCGCGTGCGCGCGGTGTTCCGGCGGCGCGCGCCGCAAAAGAGCGGCGAGGCGATCGAATACGGGCCGTTGAGGATCGATCCGGCGCGGCACGAGGTCGCGGTCGGCGAGCGCCCGGTCAAGATGGGCCTGGCGGAATTCAAATTGCTGCGCTTTCTGGCCGGACACCCGGAGCGGGTCTTCTCGCGCAGCCAGCTGCTCGACAACGTGTGGGGCGACCACGTGTTCATCGAGGAGCGCACGGTGGACGTGCACGTGCTCCGGCTGCGCAAGGCGCTGATGCAAGCCGAAGCGCAGGACCTGGTACAGACGGTGCGCGGGCTTGGCTACCGGCTTTCGACCCGGCCCGACCGCTGAGCGGCGACGCCCGCGCGCGCGTCGGTGAGGGCACGACCCGGTCGCGTATCAGGGCTAGACTCGTAACGATGTCGAACGTTGCGGGTGGGCGCCATCGCGTCATCTTGCCGGCCATCGTACGGCTGGCGATCGTCGGCGCAATCTGCGCCGGCTCGGGCTGGCTGTTCGGGGCGCGCGTCGGACTGTGGCTGGCGGTGGCCGGCCTGGGCGCGCTGTATCTGGGGCAGCTCGTCTACCTGGCTGCTCTGGGCAACTGGCTCGAGCGGCCCTCCCTGTCCACGATCCCGAACGGCATCGGCGCCTGGGGCGAGGTGTTCGCGCGCCTTTACCGCCAGCAGCGCGCCAGTGAGATCGCCCAGCAGCGCCTGATCGACAACGAGGAACGCTTCCGGCGCACGATCAGCGCGCTGCCGGACGGCATCATCCTGATCGATGCGTCGCTGCAGATCGAATGGTGCAACCCGGTGGCAGAGCGGCACCTGGGGGTCTCGTTGAAGCGGGACCAGGGGCTGCGGTTGACCAACCTGGTGCGCGATCCCGCGTTCGTCGCGTACGTCACTGCGGGGCGTTACGAGCAGCCGCTGCTCTTTACCCCGCTGTCGCTGCCCGGCGCCACGCTGTCGCTGGCGGTGGTCGAATTCGAGCCAGCCCGCTCGATGGTGCTCACGCGCGACATCACGCAGAGCGAGCGGGTCGACGCGATGCGGCGCGACTTCGTCGGCAACGTGTCGCACGAACTGCGCACTCCGCTGACCGTGATCAAGGGTTTCCTGGAGTCGATCATCGACGGCGGCTCCGACCTGGATTCGACCCGGCTGCATCACCTGCATTTGATGCACGAGCAGGCCGACCGGATGCACCGACTGGTCGAAGACCTGCTGACGCTGTCGCGCCTGGAGTCGCAGCAGGGCCCCGATGTGGAGGAGGAGGTCGACGCAGCGCAGCTGGTGTCGCAGGTGGCCGACGAAGCGCGCACCTTGTCGGCCGGGCGCCACCGGATCAGCGTCGAGGCGCAGAAGCTGAAAATTCGCGGCGCGCGCGACGAGCTTCGCAGCGCCTACGGCAACCTCGTGTCCAACGCCGTGCGTTACACGCCGGTCGGCGGGCATATCACACTGCGCTGTGTCGACCAGGACGGAGGCATCGCGCTGCAGGTGCAGGACACGGGCATCGGCGTGGCCGAGGAGCACATACCGCGCCTGACCGAGCGCTTCTACCGGGTCGACAAGAGCCGCTCACGCGAGACCGGGGGCACCGGGCTCGGTCTGGCGATCGTCAAGCACGTGCTGATCCGGCACCAGGCGCGTCTGGACGTCCAGTCCGACATCGCGAAGGGAAGCCTGTTCTCGGCCTGGTTTCCGCCCGCGCGGCGCATTCCGACGGCCGGCGAGCGCGAGGCGGCGTGAAGCGGCGAGGGCGGTCGATGCGCCGCGTTGCCGCTGCCCGGGCCGACCGGTATCATTCGATACTTTCGGGGCGTGGCGCAGCCTGGTAGCGCACCTGCCTTGGGCGCAGGGGGTCGCTGGTTCGAATCCAGTCGCCCCGACCAGACCTTTGCCGCGCAGCTCCGCTCCCTTGCCCTCAGGGAGAGGGGCGGGGGTGAGGGTCCTGAAGGGATATTTTCTATGTTGATAGTGCCTGGCCGAAGACTTGCGGGCTGCCCGTAGCTCAGTCCGGATAGAGCATCAGCCTTCTAAGCTGAGGGTCACAGGTTCGAGTCCTGTCGGGCAGGCCATGGAAGTTCTCCCGCGGTGGACGTAGCTCAACGGTAGAGTCCCGGATTGTGATTCCGGTTGTTGCGGGTTCGAATCCCGTCGTCCACCCCATAAAGCTGCGGATTGTTGCGTAAGTGGGCGCCCGCAAAGTTGACTCATTCCTGAGCAAAAATTCCCATTTGGGAATTTTATAGCGCCTTGCGCCGCGACTCGCGCGAGCGCTCATAGACGCGGGCCGTGGTGCCGGGGTCAGCATGCAGATCCGGCAGCGCGCCGAGCGCGTGCTTGTGCTGCGTCGCGTAATGCGCGCGCAGATCGTGAAACGTGAAGCGTTGCGAGACAACCTTCTCGGCTAACGCATCCTTCATGGCCCGCGAAAACATCGACTTGAAGCCCTGTTCGCTGTACGGCCGGTTGAACCGACTCGGGAACAGATATTCGCACCCCGGCCGCTCCATTGTCTTTAGCATCGCCACGACCTGCGGCGACAGGTCGATCACGTCAGTAGTCTGTCCATCCCGCTGCTTTGCTCTTTCAATCCTTGCCTCACCATCCCGGATCTGGAAGCGCGTGGCCCGCAGGAACTCGCACCGCCGCGACCCGGCCCGCGCGGCAAACTCGGCCATTGCGGCAATGACAGCCCACTGCTTACCCTTGCCGCGGAGCCACGCGAGGAATGCGTCTAGTTCCCCAGCGGTCGGTAGAGCCTTGCGTGGGCGCTCCCGGATCCGTCTGATACCCAAGCATGGATTCTCGTTCGCGTAGCCGTAGTCGATCGCGGTCTTGAACAGGTTTGATAGTAGAGCGACCTCGCGGTTCGCGCGGACCTTGCCCTCGCGCTCGCGCGTCATGTACCGGCGCACGTCCTGACGCTTGATGATGCTCGCGCGCACCGCGCCGAAAACCTTCAGCAGCGGGGCGCTGTAGTCGCGGTAATCCTGCTGAGTGCGCTCGGCGAGCTCGCCCCACTCGACGGACTCCTGATACAGGCGCCAGCAATGGGCGATCGTGCTCTCGTCCGATGCCTTGCCGGTGAGGTCGAGTACCCGGCGCAGCGCTTCATTGCGGTCCGTCCCGAGCGCGATCGGCTTGCCGCCTAGGGGGTGATACCGATAGGTGACACGCCCGTCCTTGCGCGGGCGCGCTTCCATGCGTGGGAGAAGGCCGTCGCGCTTCACCGAGTCCATCTCGGTTCGTTTTCGCGGTGATTATGCCCTACTACCGATAGATCGGACTTCAACACGAGGGGCGTCCCGTCCGGGCGCCGACGCACGCGCACGCCGAGCCGCTGCAAATAGCGAATCTGCGCCGCAGGCTGCTTCAGCGGACGGCACAGGTCGGCGAGTTCGGCGTCTGTCAAAAACATGCTCTTACGCCGGCTTCCGCTCGTCCGCGAACTCCGGCGACGTCGAGTAGGGCGGCTGCGCTGCGTAGGTCGAGCGTCGGGCTCACCGTGGCCACGCCTTCACCTCTGATCCGAAATCGTTCCGCAGGACGCCTTGCAAGTTGCGTCGTCTGCTCTTGAGTGGCGACGTCGCACGACTCATGGATGCTCGATGCGCACCATGATCTGCCGCAGCTTGGCCCCGGACAAGGGACCCTTTCGGACCGTCCAGCGCTAAAAATTCGCAACTGACGAACGGGAGCCGTGAAGGACCCGTTCAGCGAAGCAGATCCTGATACAGGCCCGCTTCAGTGGGCCAAGGTCAACGCTTATTCGAGCGACTCGAATACTCATGCAGAAAGGTGTCGGACATCTACGGCGGCGCAGCCTATCCTGCCTTCACGCAATTCGCTTCTCTATCACGTCAACATCAGTACAACATCAGTGAAAGATCAGCACAAACGAGGCACATCAGCGAGTTGTCAGCTGAATATCAGAGGACCATCAGAAGAACATCAGAACATCAGACGAACATCAGAGGAATATCAGAGCAGCATCAGTGAATCAGGCCGCTTGCACGTGAACGTCAGCGACGTATCAGTAAACTGTCAGTCGCACAGTCAGCGGCATATCGTCAACTACGCTTGAGTATTCGCAGTGACCTCTGCTATCAGCAATTGACGACAGGACGCCGACGATTCCCGCCGCGCAGCCCTCGCCACGCGCGGGGGCCGTGCGTGCGCGATGGCTGTTGGCCCGCGCCGCTACCGGTCTCG
>WNGJ01000333.1_pt1 | contig 40878 bp, 37 predicted proteins | sample 5400611 | NCBI WGS metagenome assembly WNGJ01 (sample SAMN13153375, study PRJNA577476) | soil metagenome | isolation source: 40 cm soil or saprolite under Garry oak tree replicate 1 | place: USA:California | collected 2016-06-15
CGATGGCAAAGGCGTGGTGTTGAAGAACGTCAAATATTTCGGGGCGCAGAATAATGACGGCTTCGAAATGTACCGCTCGCTCGAGCACAGCGCAAATGTCCAGGGACACAAATTCTCCTACTCCGACCGGAATGCGTTTTTGATTTCGATCGATACGCATGAAGGCGAGGCCGGTGGTGGAATGTCGAATAAGTGAAGACTGGTGAGTGAAATATTTTGTTCGGTCTGCCCCTGCCTTGGTGGGGGTTTTTTCATTTGGCTATCCAAAAAATAATTGAGAGTGCCCCATCCTTTACCGTTAGCAGAGGGTGGGAGGCATGACATTCCACACCTTCGCCGCGTAGTTCGTAATCTAGCCGGTCGAGCTCTGGTCCATGACGTAGACCCTGCCTGGGCCCGCGGTCTGAACATTGTTCCGCTGAAAACATTCCTTGATCCGCCGCCGCAGCTCGCGACTTACTCGATACTGCTGGTTGGGGCGTGTTTTCACTTGGATGAGATACTCCACCTCACCGTTGGCTACGCGATCGATGCCCGGCACTTCAATGTCGCTGACGATGTCATCGGCATAAGCTGGATCATGTCGAAGTTCTTCGCCCACTTCCTGCAGCAACTTCACAATGCGTTCGCTGGGTTCGCTGTAGGCAACGGTGACGCGCAAAGTCAGTTGCGACCAATCGCGAGTCGCGTTAGACACGATTTTGATTTCGCTATTAGGGATGATGTGCACCGTGCCGTCTTCATCGCGCAACACGGTGCTGCGCATGTTCATCGCTTCGACTGTACCTTTTACTCCCGCAACTCGAATGTTGTCGCCGATGTCGTACTGATTCTCGAGGAGGATAAAAAAACCGTTGATCACATCTTTCACCAGCGTCTGTGCGCCAAAGCCAATTGCCAGGCCGGCAATGCCGGCGCTCGCCAGCAGCGGTCCGAGATTGATTCCCAGCAGGGAGAGGATCTCGAGGCCGGCCACGAAAATGATTACAAAAATGCCCACGCTGCTGGTCACTGTGGCCAGCGTCCGGACCTGCTGGGCGCGGAAACCTGGTGGGACTTTGCGGATATGCAGCGCGACAATCTTGGCCGTGAGGGCCCTGAGTACGCGGATCAGCACCAACGATACGATCACGACTACCAGGATCTTAGGGACGTCGTGACGGAGGAAAACCATGGTGTCTTCCCGCCAATCTCGCAGCAGTGCGGGAAGATTCCAGCTTTCGGGCATAGCTAAATGCAACAGCATGCGATTCATATTCCGGGCGCGATTATAGCAAGTGGATGGCGAACTCTCACGTTACGAGCCAACGTATAATTGTCTTACTTTCCTACCCGTTTGAGGTGATTGTGCGACTCCAAACCCTTGCGTTGGCAATTTTGTTTGTGATGAACATCGTTACGCCTCCCGTGCCGCTGCTGGGCCAGCCTTCACCGCAGGTCGTACCCCCGGGCATACAGGGATCGCCACCCGAGGAAGAAGGGCGCGCCAAACTTGAAAAGGAAATGGCTAAGAAAGCCAATCAGGAGCGCCACGCCGATCTCAAGCGTGACACAGACAAATTGCTCAAGCTGGCCACTGAACTGAAGGAATATGTGGACAAGAGCAACGAGAACGTCCTTTCCTTGAATGTGCTGAAAAAGGCGGAGCAGATCGAAAAACTAGCGCACAGCGTGAAGGACAAAATGAAGGGCCCGAATTAAAATCAAGCCTTCGATGTGAGGGCGCGATGTTTGTCAGCCCACCATGCCCAGGGGACAGTTATCCACATGAGGAGCGCGCCCCAGGCCAGCGAGTGGACATCAGGCGGAGGGCCGGCAAATAGCGTGCTTATCCAGCCGAAGAAAATTAAGGCCATCAGAGACCAGAAACCGTAGCGACCAACATTGTCGCGGGCACGAGTTGAGCTCAGATAGATCCAAAGCCCGCCTCCGAAAAACAAAACTTCTACCGCGATGGACGCTGGCCAGGAATTCCAAAGTCCCAAACCCAGGCGCAATTCGCCTCCTGGTCGTAAGGGTAGATCTGGACGATGAACGATGAAGTCCAGAATCCAATGACTGATTACGGCGGCTGCGATCACCAAGGCGCCGCGCCGATAGCGGCGGAGAGCGTAGTAAATTCCGCCGACGACCACGGACCACACAAAGAGCATGAGCAGACTGTGGGAAATCGGATAATCGGTGAAATCGAAGGAGAGACTCCGATGATGCCGGGAACGATCTCTACATGCTCAATGCCGGCGAGCAGCAGGATTGGCCACAGCAGGTCAGCGAACTGAGCCGCCAGGACCAGGACGCCCAGCGAAGTTCTGGGCGCAACTTTTTTCGCGGCCAGTGCGACACCGAAATGTCCGATAAACATTTCATCCCCGACGGCGGCTAAGACATCCAGGTGCACTTTCAGTGAACAACGCGTTCCTCATTTTCCCGGTCCCAGCAGGCTCAGGACCATGGTCGACTCGGCCAGAATCGCCGTCTTCAAGGTCGGCTCCCGGTCGGGTGCAAAAACTGAAGAATGCAGCGAGGGCAGCCTTTCCCCGGATTGCTTGGCGGCCTTCCATTTCCCAGGTTCTATCGCTCCCACCCACATCATGAACAGCGGAACGCCATCCCGCCCGTATTCGGAGAAGTCTTCCGACGCCGTGATGGGAGGCGTCTGCTTCACATTGCTCTGGCCAAGGCGTGCGCTCACCGCCGCCATCACTTTCTTAGCCAGTTCGGGATCGTTGTATACGGCATCGGCGCCTTCCACGCGCTCAATCAACGGCATCTTGTCCGCGTTCGCGGCCCCTGCTTCTGCCTTCGCAATCCGCTCAATCCCGGCCAGCAGTTTTTTTCGCACCTCGGTTTTATAGCTGCGCACGGTGAGCTGCAACTTCGCTTCATCGGGGATAATGTTGTTCTTCGTGCCGGCATGAAATGTGCCGACAGTCACCACCGCAAAATCTCCCGGTGTGGTTTCCCGCGCGACCAGGGTCTGCAGCGTAGTCACGATCCGTGCTCCAATCACGATGGGATCAATGGCGGTGTGAGGGGCAGATCCATGCCCGCCTTTCCCATAGATTGTAATGTCGACGGAGTCAGCATTGCTGGTCGTGTAGCCGGTGTTATAGCCCACTTCGCCGGCAGGAAGATCCGAAGTGTCATGGATCGCCACCGCGTACGCCGGCTTGGGAAAGCGGGTGTAAAGGCCATCTTTCAGCATGCCCGCGGCGCCCCCAATGGTTTCTTCCGCGGGCTGTCCGATCAATACAAGGGTTCCGCTCCAGCGGCCTTTGTTCGTCGCTAGAAGCCGCGCCGTCCCCAGCCAAGCCGACATGTGGACATCATGTCCGCAAGCGTGCATCACCGGCACTTCCACATTTTGATCGTTGTGCACAACTACGTGGCTTGCATACGGCAATCCCGTTTTCTCCAGTACCGGAAGCGCATCTAACTCGGTGCGCAGGAGTACGACCGGCCCGGCGCCATTCTTCATGACTCCAACCACACCCGTGTGGCCGACGTGCTCCGTAACCTCGAAACCCAAAGCACGCAGACCCTCGGCCAGCTTGGCGGATGTGCGCTCTTCGTGCCCTGACAATTCAGGGTGCTGGTGGATGTCAATGTATGACTTCTCAATGTCCGGATAGATCGCATTCACGGCTGCATCCGAAACTGAAAAGTTTCCCAGCTCCCACGCCCCGCTCGGCGCCACTAGCGCCGCGGCAACCGCGCAAATCCAGAACCTCTGCATCTCCGTGGATCCTCCGAAATTTCGACGCCTGATCCTCAGGCGCCTTCTGTGCCAATCCGCATCCCATAGAACGAGCGGTACACAAAGAAGACTGACACGGCGAAAAAGCCAGCCGCCAGCAGATGAGTGAAATTATTACCGGCGTCCAGCGTCAGCTTGACCGCCAATTCCACCGCCAACAAACCGAAGAGTGTAGTGAACTTGATGACCGGGTTCATGGCCACCGAAGAAGTATCCTTGAAGGGATCGCCTACGGTATCTCCTATGACCGTAGCATCGTGCAAGGGAGTGCCCTTCTGCTTGAGCGTTACCTCGACAATCTTTTTTGCGTTGTCCCATGCCGCCCCAGCATTGGCCATGAAGATTGCCTGATAAAGACCGAAGATCGCAATTGAAATCAGGTAGCCGATGAAGAAGAACGGTTCCACGAAGGCAAAAGCCAAGGTGCCAAAGAAGACCGCCAGAAAGATATTGAACATTCCCTTCTGCGCATATCTTGTACAAATTTCCACGACTTTTTTGCTGTCAGCAACCGAAGCCTTCTCCACTCCCTCGAGCTTGATGTTGGCTTTGATAAATTCGACCGCGCGGTAAGCGCCAGTGGTCACGGCCTGTGTGGATGCGCCGGTGAACCAGTAGATCATGGCCCCGCCGGTGATCAGGCCCAGGAAAAATGGCGCGTGCAAAAGGGAGAGGTTCTGAACGTTTTCGGTGAGGCCATTGGTGAGCGCCATGATGATGGAGAAAATCATGGTGGTTGCGCCTACCACGGCGGTGCCGATCAGCACCGGCTTGGCCGTCGCCTTGAAGGTGTTGCCCGCGCCGTCGTTCTCTTCCAGCAGGTCCTTGGCGCGCTCGAAGTTCACATCCATATTGAAATCTCTCTTGAGCTCAGACTTCACGTTGGGAACTTGCTCAATCAGAGAAAGCTCGTACACCGACTGCGCGTTGTCGGTAACGGGCCCGTAGGAGTCCACGGCGATGGTCACCGGCCCCATCCCCAGGAACCCGAATGCCACCAAGCCGAAAGCAAAGACTGCCGGAGCCGCCATCAGGGCGCCCAACCCTTCCGTACTGAAGTAGTACGAGATCGACATCAAGGCCACCATAGCCAGCCCCAACCAGTATGCCGAGAAATTTCCCGCCACGAAGCCCGACAGGATGCCAAGCGAGGCGCCACCTTCTTTTGCCGAAGTCACTACTTCATTCACGTGCCGCGACTCGGTCGAAGTGAAGACCTTGACCAATTCCGGAATGACAGCTCCGGCCAGCGTGCCACACGAAATAATCGAAGCCAGTTTCCACCACAACGACGTGTCCCCGCCAAGGTCGGGCACGATGGTCGAGGAAATCACATACGTGACGGCAATCGACACCAGAGAAGTGATCCAAACCAGCGAGGTCAAGGGCGTCTCGAAATTCATCTTCAGGGCGTTGCCATACTTGGCCTTCGCAATCGCCCCATTGATGAAGTATGCCGCCGCGCTTGAAACCAGCATGGCAATGCGCATCACGAAAATCCACACCAGCAACTGCACCTGTACAGTCGGCTCTTTCACTGCCAGCAAGATGAAAGTAATCAGCGCCACGCCGGTAACGCCGTAAGTTTCAAAACCGTCCGCGGACGGGCCGACGGAATCGCCTGCGTTGTCACCAGTGCAGTCGGCGATCACACCCGGGTTGCGCGCGTCATCTTCCTTGATCTTGAAGACGATCTTCATCAAATCCGACCCGATGTCAGCGATCTTGGTGAAGATGCCGCCCGCGATACGCAACGCCGCTGCGCCCAGCGACTCACCAATGGCAAAGCCGATGAAGCATGGTCCGGCGTAGTCTCTGGGAACGAACAGGAGGATGAAGAGCATGATCAGCAGTTCGACGCTGATCAGCATCATGCCAATACTCATGCCAGCTTGCAGCGGAATGTTGTAGATGGGATACGGCTTTCCCGCCAGCCCCGCGAACGCGGTTCGCGAGTTGGCAAACGTGTTGACCCGAATTCCAAACCAGGCCACACCGTAGCTGCCCGCGATTCCAACCAGGCTGAAGAGCAGGATGATGACAACGCGTACTGCCTCAAACTTCAGCAGCACGCCAAAGTAGAGGACGATGATGACCGCAATGAAGGCTTCCAGGATGAGCAGGAACTTGCCCTGCGTTATTAGATAAGTTTTGCAGGTTTCGTAAATCAGCTCAGATATCTCGCGCATGGCGCGATGTACGGGGAGGTTTTTCAGCCGGGTGTAGATGGTCAGGCCGAAACCTAGGCCGAGCACGCAGAACAGAATTCCGATCAAGAGTAGTTTGTGTCCGTCCACACCAAGGAAGGTCACTTGCGAGAGGTCGGGAAGTTTGAGGTTGGCTTCGCCGCCGACTTCACCGGCCTGAGCGAAAGCGGCAGAGGCGAGGCTCAAGACGGCGAGTGCCGGCGTCAGAATCTTTGCCAATCGGCATGCTTTGGACGCAACACTTGCGAGCCAGAAGCGCATGGGATCCTCCAGGGATGAAAACTTTCGTCAGGATGATTACGTGTCTAGGGACAACTCTCCGTCACACAGCACTCTTCCGGACTCAGCTGGGAGAGCTGAGCCACGCATTACCGCAATCCCGAGCACGCTTCCACTGCAAGACTTTAACAGGAGTGCTGGAGCTTGGCCGTCTCGGATTCTGCCCCGGATTTCCGCAGGCCGACGCCTGGGGAGCGGGGAGCAAAACTAGTCTTTGTAGCATTTCCGGGGGAGATGGTCAAACTTGCAGGCACCGCCCTGAGGACCGCCATTAACAAGACTTTGACGCATCAGCCACAAGACGGTTCCGAACATCCCGCACCAGCCCAACATGCGTACCGTCCACGCGATTCTGGTGTCGTACTGCAACACGCCTAAGCTGGAGAAGATCGCATGCCAGTCATGCTCGGCAAACTCCGGATCTCCCACGGTGACCAGGGGTAGCGACATGGTGCGCGCATCGGCATATAGGTCGCGGTGTAAAGCCAGTTTTCAAAAAAGAAAAACATGCAAAAAGCGAAAGCAGTGGTCTGACGCTGGACAAAGAAATATGCCGCCAGCAGCAACGGCACCAGCCATTGCAGGATGGTTCCTCCCCAGCCCAAGCGTGGGGCCCAGCCAACCGAACAAGAGATGTCCGGCTTCGTGAACGACTAGATTGGCGGAATCAATGAATAAGTAGCCGTGGCCCTGGGTAAAGGCATAGATCAAGAACCATCCGTAGAAGATAAGCCACGCTCCCAGGGCCCATCGTGAAACCGGGCGCCAATCTCTGTCCACGATTTCATTCAGATAGCCAATCATTCGGTGGATGGTTTGTTTCGCGCCCGGATTTTACTTCATCTCCAGAGAGATGAGGCTTACCTCAGCCGATACTTCGCGGGCTTGGCGGGTGGCTCACCTTTCGGCGGCACTATATTAAGTGAGCTGCCCCATCTTTGCTGTTAGCAAAGGTGGGAGGCAAGACAGACGGCAGCACCCCGGCATTGGTTTGTGTTTCTAATTTTTCGCGTGATGTAGTTGTTGCCGCAGGGCCTCCACGATCAGACCAACCAACGCATACGTAGCAGCATTCGCAAGCAGAACCCAATAGATACTGACGGGGAAATTGAAATGAAAACTGGCAAACGCAATTGGGCAAGTTAAACGGACGAGGGTCCAGACAATCGGTTCGGAATTCATCGGAAGTGGAAACGTTGCCAGGGCATAAAGGTTCCAGCAGCCCACAACCAGCAAGCCCGTACTCGCCCACATCGCAATCCGGTATTTCATGCTGCCGCTCCTGCCGTTCTCTGGTCTAATCATCCCACGAATTCCTCCAGGCTCCAAACGTGATCTGACATCTGCCCCGTGTTGCCACTGAACCATCGGCGTGAGTGTCCCTGAAATAGAGTCTTCAGGATTTTGCCGCGGCCAAGCGCTGCTCCTTGGCGCCCATGACACGAGCCAGAGCATAGTCACCACCTCTCCCAGCATAAAAGGTTGGCCGATCTTAAAGACCTTGTCCTCGTGCGCTGGGGAGCAGTAAGCCGGTAAAGCTGAACGCCAACCAGGCGAAGCAAGCCACCATCAGCCAGACGCCGAGGAAGCGAGGCAGGAAGTGCGATCTGCACACCAGCAGGCCGAATGGAAGGAGCCACAGGCCCGCAAAGATCAAGTTGGCCAAGGTCAACTTGGTGATGCAGGTTTAGGAACATCCTGGGCGGGTGGCCCACCTTTCGGCTGCGGCATATCCAACTACAAGCGAGGGTGCCCCACCCTTTGCTGTTAGCAAAGGGTGGGAAGCAGGAAACATGGCACCCTCACGGCATTGGTGTTGTTTTATTTTGTTGGTGACTGGTAATTGATTCTTAGCTGTCCCGCTTCGCCATAAACATAGGATCGGAAGCTGCTCCAGGCCCATTGATCTGGTTTGCTCACCAGTTCGCGCTTGACGGGATTGTGGTGCATGTAGCTGAGTTTTTCTGTCTCCTTGCGTTCCGTCCAGATGTTGAAGTCGTAGAAACGGCGTTGCCAGAAATGGTCATCCTCCATGGGAGGAAGATTCCAAAGGCGGCACTGTGCGGTTTGGCTGGTCACGTGGGAGCGGCGGATAACCCTTCGAGCAAAACGCTGTTTCAGGACTTGCATCACGATGGATGGATTTCCCTTGTCCGGTTCGCTGATCAAGAGATGGAAGTGCTCGGGCATGACTACATATCCCAGAACCACGAAACCATAGCGTTGACGCACTTGCTCGAGGATCGTCAGGAAGAGATCGCGGCGACGTGCACTGGCCAGGTACTGCCTCCGGTGATAACAACTGCAGGTGATGAAGTGCAAGTCCCCGGCACCGGAATAGCGTTTGAGATTCCGGGGCATGATGAGAGTGTAACTTTGGAATGGAGTCTGATTTCAGTTACAACTGATTTTGAAACGACAACGAGTTCACAAACGGGAACTCTGCATGTTACAAACTGATTGGGTGAGTAAAGGCCAACGTAAAGCAGAGCTGGTGAGGGATTGAATTTCGTGCCTCCCACCCTTTGCTAACAGCAAAGGATGGGGCACCCTCAGTTGTTTTGGATACTGGAGGCTGAAGGGTGGGCCACCCGCCCATCCTCCAATGTGAGGAGTTCAGCATGAAATACGTTGAAAGCGGCCAAGAGGTTCAACTTGGGCGGATGGCCCAGACACCGGATCTAGTTGGTGGCATTTTCTCTAAAGAATGGCGGCGGCATCTCCATAGATCTGGTTGATACTGTGACGCACAGCGATCATATTGCTGCGGGAGTATGCGGTCGCGTGGCTGGCAGGGTCCTTGGCAAATTCTGCCTCGTATATCCTTAACAGCAACCCACTTTGCTCCTCCAAACGTTCCATTGTTGCAGCGTCGAGGTGTGCTTCCATTGGCATATGCTTAATTGTACGCACGTTCGGGCCGAACATCCTCACGGAAAACCGCTTAGAGAAGCTACGGGCAAACCAAGGTCACTTGACCGGAAGCACACGACGTCATCGTTTTGTTCTCCGCACTCCTGGGGCTTCCGGCTTGTTCCCCCGCGGTAATGCCAAGGACACGATTCTCCTTTTCGAGTTTTTGTGGAGCATCGCCCCGGCTGGGGTTGAGGTTCGGAGCGATTCGTTCCAGAAACGCTTCAGCCGAGTCCACCAAACAAACCAGCTTCCAACTCAGCTAGCTGAGTTGCTGGATTGCATCGTCGCCGGACGCCGAATGGCCGCGTCAAAGGTCTTACCTGTTTTCCTAACTAACGACAAGCGGCCGCGAAGGAACCAACTACGACAACCTATCTATTGGCGAAAGGTGTGCAATTTTGAACAGACATAACTGGGTAACTCAATCTAATGTCGCGCCTTATATATTACTTCAGAGGCGTTAAGTCGGGACTCGTAAGGCGGAGGCGCGATGATATCCAGAGTATTAGTGGCCGATGACGATGACGCCGTCCGAAACATGTTGCGGGAAGCGCTAGAGCGTGACGGGTTTGAAGTAGTCGAAGCAACCAACGTAAGAGAAGCTCTAAGCCGCATTGCAGCAGAGAGTTTTGATGTGCTGCTTGCCGATCCGCACATGCCGCATTCCGGCGATGACTTCACCGTCGTCAGTGCCATGCGCCACACTCATCCCCACGCAGCAACATTCGTGCTCAGCGGATATCCCGAGTTGGAGGAGGCTTTAGCCGCCATTCGTTCTCAGACTGATGAGGTCCTCGTCAAACCAATCGAGATTGCCGAACTCAGGAGGCTCATTCACGAAAGACTGGCAAACCCTGGGCCGCGTAAGTCCCTGACCACTGAGAGTGTTGCATCTATACTGGACGATCTCGATACTACGATTCAGGACTGGATGGCGCTAGTAGAACACAATAAAGAACTGACCTGTATCCCGTTGAGTTTTGAAGACCACACAGGCCACCTTCCGAATCTCCTTGGGGATCTGATTTGCCGGTTGCGCCTTCCGCCGGTAACTGACGCCAAGGACTCCGCAGCTGCGCACGAGCATGGGGATTTGCGATGTAAACAGGGTTATACCGCTGCAATGCTAGTAGAGGAATCGCGAATGCTGCAGGTGAGTATCTTTAACACGCTCCAAAAGAATCTCTTCAGAGTGGATTTTAGTAAGGTGCTGCACGACGTAATTACCATCGCAGACGAGGTAGATTCGCAATTGAAGCAGGCTATGGTCAGCTATGTTCATACCGTGGATTCCGGCGGCGGAAAAGAAAACCTTCGGCGCGCGATTTAGGCAGATCTGAGGTTCTACACCTATTGCCCGGAAATGATGCTCGCTATAGGGACTACAATGAGAGTATGCGCTATTACACAATCACACAAACCAGCGGCGGCGCCACCTTCAAGTGCATCTCATGTGCACATAGCATCACCACGCTGAATTTCAGCAGCAGCAATGGCAACCGTCGTACCCAAGCGGCGAAAGCAATGAATCAGCATGCTGTGGAATTGCATCTCTCTTTGGGGAGTTCAGCGCCAGCGAAGCTGGGTAGTCGTGGTGCACTTTGAAATCCGCATATAGGGCATGATGCGTTTGTCCGGCGAGTAGACCTTTCGGTAGCATTTCAATCAACTGAGGGTGCCCCATCTTTGCTGTTAGCACAGGTGGGAGGCAAGACCAACACCGCCATCCCATCAGCGCAGCGAGCTCCCGGTTGACGTCCTTAAGCAATCGATACAGTGCCAACGGGACGAACAGCCACAGAGCATAGCCGAGCAGCTGGCTGACAATGCCCAAGCGGAAGAGCGACTCGTGTGCCGCGATATTGTTTGCCGTCGCGGTCGCGTCCCCATACACAAACAAGGCATTGGGAATGTACGTGAGGCGTACCACACCAACCGCTGATGCCAAAATGTGTAGGAGCCCTGCGACTCTGGCGTTCTTGCTGAGTGAGCTCATGCATCCTCCAATGTGAGGAGTTCCGGCGGGTGGCCCACCTTTTCGGCTGCGGCATATCCAACTACAAGCGAGGGTGCCCCATCCTTTGCTGTTAGCAAAGGGTGGAAGCACGAAACATGGCACCCTCACGGCATTGGTGTTGTTTTATTTTGTTGCTGACTGGTAATTGATTCTTACCTGTCCCGCTTTCGCCATAAGCATAGGATCGGAAGCTGCTCCAGGGCGGGTGGCCCACCGACTCTCGACGGCTGGCCGTTTCGGCGCCCGTCCTTTGCTGTTAGCAAAGCGTGGGAGATGACACGACCGTCTTCTTTTCCGCTTGACTTCCGCTTCCTCTATCCCTCATAAAAGATATACTAAACTATTCCAATGTTAGCCACAAGTCATAAGCCGTTTGCTTTCAAGATTTTGCTTGTAAACCTTTATTTTCCAAAGATTTTGGCCGTGTTCACTGCCCAATGATTCCACAAGACCCGGGGGGGAGAGGGGGTATCCCTTTCAAAAGTGCTTTGCGTGCCGGAGAACTTTCATCGCCGAAATATCGGCAGCGGGAAAGCAAGTCTGCAGACGAAATTCGCCGAGCTTTGCTCGGCCGGACAGGCGGGTCGCCTGTCCCCTACGTGGGTCGCGGAGGCTACTTCGTGGAGGCTACAACGAGCTCATGTTGGCTAAGAACTCGCCGTTGGAGCGGGTCTTGGTGAGCTTGTCGATCAGCAGTTCCATGGCTTCGACTGGGGAGAGCGGGTTCAGGACTTTGCGCAGTACCCAGATGCGGGTCAAATCTTCTTTCGGGATCAGGAGTTCTTCTTTTCGAGTGCCCGAGCGTTGGATATCGATGGCCGGGAAAGTTCGCTTGTCCACCAGCTTGCGATCGAGAATGATTTCACTGTTGCCGGTGCCTTTGAATTCTTCGAAGATGACGTCATCCATGCGGGAACCGGTGTCGATCAATGCGGTGGCGATGATGGTCAGCGAGCCGCCTTCTTCGATGTTGCGGGCGGATCCGAAGAAGCGCTTGGGACGCTGCAGCGCGTTGGAATCGACGCCGCCGGAAAGCACTTTGCCGCTGGGCGGAACAATAGTGTTGTAGGCACGCGCCAGACGGGTGATGGAATCGAGCAGAATCACCACGTCACGTTTGTGCTCCACTAACCTCTTAGCCTTTTCGATCACCATTTCGGCAACCTGCACGTGACGGGCAGCCGGTTCGTCGAAAGTGGAGGAGATGACTTCACCTTTTACCGAGCGCTGCATGTCGGTGACTTCTTCCGGTCGCTCATCGATCAGCAGAACCATCAGGACGACTTCCGGATGGTTGGTGGTGATGGAGTTGGCAACGTTCTGCAGCAGCATGGTTTTGCCAGCACGAGGCGGCGACACGATCAAGCCGCGTTGTCCCTTGCCCAGGGGCGTGAGCAAATCCATCACGCGGGCGCTGACGTTTTCACGAGTGGTTTCAAGTTTGACGCGTTCCTGGGGATAGAGGGGCGTCAGGTTGTCGAACAAAATCTTGTTACGAGCTTCGTCAGGCGACTCGAAGTTGACGGCTTCAATCTTGACCAGCGCGAAATATTTCTCGCCTTCATGCGGAGGACGGACCTGGCCACTGATAGTGTCACCAGTCTTGAGATCGAACTTGCGGATCTGCGAAGGCGAAACGTAAATGTCGTCCGGGCCGGGTAAATAGTTGTAATCGGGAGAGCGAAGGAATCCGTAGCCGTCGGGCAGGATTTCGAGCACGCCTTCGGCAAAAATATGGCCTTCTTTTTCGCTTTGTGCCTGGAGGATCTTGAAGATCAAGTCTTGTTTTCGTAATCCGCTGGCTCCGGGAAGATCCAAAGATCGGGCGATCTTGGTCAACTCGGTAATATTTTTTTCTTTAAGTTCTGCGATGGTCATTGGTCACCTGCGAGGAGATTTTCAAAGGGGGGTACGCTAAGGAAGACTTACCAAGCGGGGCAGGCAGGCGGGGCTGGTGTTAAGCAGCCCGCCGTTGTGCCTCGACAAAGTGTTCCGGTTCGGCAAGAATCGATTGCCGCTCCGAGCCTGCAATCCGGTCCAGGACTTCGTTCATGGTTTCCTGGATTCTGGTGTTTGGTTTGTGAAACTTACGGGTAGCCTTGGAAGCAAGCTGACAAAGCATATACCGGTTGCGCAAAGTGTGTAAAGCATCAAAAACTCGATCAGAACGCTTCATTTATCTATCTCCTTACTTTGAGCTGACCGGCCTGATCCCATCCGCAAGGGCAAGGCAATTCCTAGCCAGAGTGCGCAAGTCCTTCAATTCAGATGGGTTGTACGGGAAAGCTCTGGTTACCTTTAATAGATGCGCCGTCGCTGCCGAAAGTTTCTTAGAAACTGGATTTGGGCCGATAGCAGCGGAGGCTCATCGGACTGGCCAAAAGCTAAATCACCCGCGGAACTTTGTACGGTAGCCGGAAATACGGGGAACGTCAAGTGTTTAATAAAGAACGGTGTGACTCGGAAGGGCGCACCACCTGCATCTCGTTTGGATTCAGCAGTTCTGGCGCTTATGCCCAAAACGTCCGATCCAGGGTTCGATACTGAATCGCCTCAGCAATGTGTTTGGGGACAATGGCGGAAGCGGCTTCGAGGTCCGCAATCGCGCGCAACCTTCAATATTCGGTCATGGGCGCGGGCGGTAAGACCCTGCTGAGCCATGGCCCGCTCGAGCAGGCGCTCGCAGTCCGCGGAAAGTTCACAAAAAGAACGAATGTGACGAGGCCCCATTTGCGCATTGCAGTAAAGCTTCTCACGCTTGCAAGAAGAGAATCTGGTCAACTGAACTTCACGGGCACGTATTACACGGTCGCGGATTTTGGCAGAGCTTTCTGGTTCGGAGCCGGAGCGCAGCTCCTTATAGTTCACCGCGGGAACGTCGATATGAATATCGATGCGGTCGAGCAACTGGCCAGACATCTTCGACATGTACCGATGAATAATTAAGGGCGAGCAATGGCACTCGCGGGAGCGATCGTTAAAGTATCCGCAAGGACAAGGATTCATCGCGCCCGCCAGCATGAACCGCGCCGGGAAAGTGAGCGACATGGCAGCTCGGGCAATACACACCGTGCCGTCTTCCAACGGCTGACGCATCACTTCCAACACATTGCGTGGGAACTCGGGCAGCTCATCCAGAAAGAGCACGCCGTTATGGGCGAGCGAGACTTCACCAGGACGGGGTACAGCGCGTCCACCGATCAGTCCCGCGTCCGAGATAGTGTGGTGCGGAGAGCGGAAAGGACGCACTCCGACCAGGCCGGCTCCGGCGTCGAGCACCCCGGCAACGCTATGAATTTTCGTGGTCTCGAGAGCTTCTTCAAAAGTAAATGGCGGAAGGATCGTGGGCATGCGCTTGGCAAGCATGGTCTTTCCTGAGCCCGGAGGACCGATCATCAAGATATTGTGCCCATCGGCACAAGCGACTTCGAGAGCGCGCTTGGCAGTATGTTGGCCGCGCACATCCTTGAAGTCCACAACAAAATGCTGCGATTCGGTTAGCAGCGCGTCGCTGTCCACCTTCAAAGGTTGAATGCCGTTACCCGTGTTCACGAAACGAATCACGTCGAGCAACGACTTCACGGGATAGACCTGGACGCCGCCCACCATAGCCGCTTCCCGGGCATTAAGTTCAGGAACAACGAGCCGCGGAATTTTCTTGCCGCGGGCTTCAATGGCAATAGGAAGCGCACCGCGGACCCCGCGCACACCACCATCCAACGAAAGCTCCCCCATGAAGACGCAGTCTTGAAGTTCTTTCTTGTTCAATCCGCCGTAGGCCCCGAGGATGCCCAGCGCCATAGGCAGGTCGAATCCCGATCCTTCTTTGCGAATATCCGCCGGCGCGAGATTGATAGTAATTTGCGTGAGAGGAATGTCATATCCACAATTCTTCAGCGCTGCGCGCACGCGATCTCGGCTTTCGCGCACGGCCGCGTCGGGCAGACCGACAGTGTGAAAGTGATCTTCGGAAGTCTTGACGCCAGAGATATCGACTTCGACCTCGATGATGCTGGCGTCGATGCCATAGACTGCGGCACTCAAAGTTTTGTAGAGCATGGGTTCGGTGCTTCAGGCAGACAGACTCATCGGACCCGCGGTGACGTTGCAGTTTCAGACGAATGCCGAACGACATCCACCATACGACCTGAGGCGGAGGATGCAGCGTGACTGCCGTCACATCGGCACGTGACAAGGGAAGAAAAAGCACAGTTAGAGCAGCTGAACCAAGTTACCCAATACAGTTTTGATTGTCCCCACAGCGCTTGTGCACTACGATTCCACTAACGCCCACCAAACCCTGAGAATAAACATCACCAGCGAGGAACAGGGGCGTCGGCTCATGCCGGAAAAGGAAAAACAACTCGCACGCACCACCTCAAACCCCAATCTTTTGGAACGGGAAGAAGCACGTCTGTGGCGGGTTGCTTTGCTCTTTGTAGTGTTACTGGCGACGGCGCTGGCCGCGGTCACTTGGGAGCGACTGCAGGCACTGCCTTATCACCTCGGAGTGCTGCCGATCGCGGTGCTGTTTGTGGCCATCTCTTTCGCGGCATTCACTTATGGCCGACGGAAACAGGTCACCGAACTAAGAGATCTGGTGCGCGGGTTGCAAGACCACGTGAGAACTCCACCGACGGATGAGCAGCTCGACCAGCTCAGCCAAGTCATTGCCCGCTCGCAGCGCAGCTTCAAGGAATTGATTGACTCCTTCGATGACGTGGCATTTGCTTTCTCCCTGGACGGCACGGTTCGCACTGTCAATCGGAGCGTGACTCAACTTCTGGGGATTCCCTACTCGGCGATTGTGGGGTGCAAGCTGGATGAATTCATCGAGCAGCCTCCGCGTAGCGATTTGCAGCAAGGTTTGGCTCGCTTTCTTGAACGACGGCGCTGGTCGGGAATGGTTCAGATACGGCTCAAGAAGAGCTCGCGGTCACTCTTCTTTGATTGCGTGCTGAACGCCATCGTAAAGGGCGACGAGGTGGTGGGCGTAAGTACCCTGGCTCGCGACGTCACCGAAGAACGAGAGAAGGAAAGACGTTTCACCGAACTGTTCGAAACTCTGCAGGAAGGAGTCTACTTCAGCACGCCAGAGGGAAAGTTGCTCGACGCCAATGCTTCGCTGGTACACATGCTGGGATACAGAAGCAAGCAAGAACTCCTGGAACTTGATTCGACTGCATTGAACTTTGATCGTACGAAGAGCCCGGTGCTGGGACGAACTGCGGACGATCGCGGTGGCGAACGCGCCCGGGAGATCACACTTCGCCGCCGGGATGGAACTTCGGCGATTTGCCTGGATACGTCGCGAGCGGTATGGGATGCGGCTGGGAAAATCATCCGCTATCAAGGGACGCTGGTAGACGTTACGGACCGGCGCGAGATGGAAAAAACACTACGCCGCCAGGAAGAATTTCAACGCTACCTGCTGGAGAGCTTTCCTGATTTAATTTTGGTGATCGATCTTAACGAACGGTACAGCTTTGTCAGCTCTCGGATTCAAGACCTTCTCGGTTACAAACCCGAGGACTTGGTGGGAAAGAAAGTTGAAGAGGAGCAAGGCCATTCCGCGGAATTTCTGGCGCTGTTTCGTGATGTGGGTAGGGGTCGAAAACAGTTTGGGTTCTGCGAGTACGGCGCACGGCACCGCGACGGAAGCTGGCGGACTATGCGAGCATCGGCCAGCCCGCTGTTCGATGCCGGGGGCAAGCTGAGTGGCGTCATTGTGTCGGTGCGCGACATCACGGTTGAGAAAAAGCTTGAACAACAAGTCATTCAGGGCGAACGCCTGGCAGCTATGGGACAGATGATCGGTGGCTTCGCGCACGAGCTCAACAATCCGCTGACCAGTATCTTGGGAGTGAGCGAATTGTTGCAGGAAGGAGAGGTTACCGAGCCAGTTCGCAAGCAATTGACCATGCTGCAACAACAGGCCAGACGAGCCGCGGAAATTGTTCAGAACCTAATGTATTTTTCTCGTCCGCCAGCCCCGGGCAAGAGCGAGATCAACGTCAGCGAGTTGATCCAGAGGACACTGCACCTTCACGCGTACTCTCTGCGCAAGAACAACATTACGGTGGATTTTTTGCCGGAGAAGTCATTGCCGGCAGTGAATGGGGATCCGCACCAGTTGATGCAGGTTTTCCTTAATCTGATTCTGAATGCGGAACAGGCCATGCGCGAGGTGCGCGATCGGGGTACGTTGCGGATTCGTCTGGGGAAGGATGACAACACAGTGTCCGCCACTTTCCAGGATGATGGGCCCGGAATTTCGTCGGACATCCTGCCAAATATTTTCGATCCATTTTACACGACCAAGAGGCCCGGCCGGGGTACAGGGCTCGGCCTTAGTATTTGCAAAGCGATCTTACGGGAGCATGGAGGAAACGTGGAAGCCGCCTCGGGGCCCGGTGGAGGCGCGATATTCACTGTGATGCTGCCGTCGGGACCGGCTACATCCGCCACTGCGGACGCCTAAGCGAAAAGAGAGCGGACAGCCTAGCGTTCAACGGCCATCGCGACCGCGTTACCGCCTCCCAGACAAAGAGCAGCAATACCACGGTGAACGTTGCGCCGCATCATCTCATAAATCAGGGTTACCAGGACGCGGGCTCCGCTGGCTCCGATGGGATGTCCGATTGCTACCGCGCCGCCATTCACATTGACTTTATCGGGATCGAGACCAAGCTCGCGCATTACCCCCAGAGCTTGCACGGAGAAGGCTTCGTTTAGTTCGTAGAGATCGACATCTTCATTTTTCCAGCCAGTTTTTTGCCAAATCTTCCGCACTGCGCTGACCGGAGCCATCATCACCCACGCGGGGTCGATACCGCTGCTGGCCTGCGCGACAATGCGGGCCACCGGTTCCGCGCCGAGTTCTCTTGCATGTTTGGCACTGGTCACGACGACGGCGGCGGCGCCATCGTTCACTCCGGGCGCGTTGCCAGCGGTTACTGTGCCATCTTTCTTGAACGCGGGCTTCAGTGAACGCAGAATATCGATGGTGGTGTCCTCCCGGGGCGATTCGTCTTTATCGAAGATCACGGGCGACTCGCCCTTCTTCTTTGCCGGCAATTCAACCGGAACAATTTGCGATTTAAAACGACATTCCTTGATGGCAGCCACCGCTTTGCGATGAGAGTTCAGGGCGAACTGGTCCTGTTCCTCGCGTGTAATCCCATACTTCTCTGCGACGTTCTCGCCGGTGGTGCCCATGTGGTAGTCGTTGTAAATGTCCCATAAGCCGTCGTGCACCATGGAATCGATGATCTGCGCGTTTCCTAGACGATAGCCCTTGCGGGCTTGAGGCAAGAGATAGGGAGCGTTGCTCATTGATTCCATGCCGCCGGCGACCACCGCAGAACTGTTTCCCGTCTGTATTGCTTGCGCCGCCAGTGCGACCGCTTTCAATCCGGAGCCGCAAACCTTGTTTACAGTCATGGCACTCACTTCGGGAGACAGACCGCCGAACAGAGCCGCTTGTCGTGCGGGATTCTGCCCCAAGCCGGCGGATATTACATTGCCCATGATGCATTCATCGATCTGCTTGGGATCGAGCTTGGCGCGTTTCGTGGCTTCACGCACGACGATTGCGCCCAGTTGAGTTGCGCCGAGATCCGACAAGCTTCCCTGGAATTTTCCAACCGGGGTGCGGCAAGCTGAGATGATGACGACATCGTCCAAGGCAGCCATTCATGTGCTCCTGCGAAGATTTCCGACTCCATTAATTATAGATGCGCAAGGCGGAGAAAAGTTGAATTGGCTAAATTGAGGCTTACATGCGATGCGCACAGAAGCGATGCCAGCGTTGAGCGTGCAACGCAATTGAGAGGTGGGTGCCTTTCGACTTTCTTTCGTGAAATGATGACTGATCGTGGCTGTGCGGGAGAAAATTTCTTCTCTAATGTCGTCTGGTGACTTTGGTGTGTCGGTCACACGCGCTCGCAGGCATGATTTTTTTCTTGACATCACTTTTTATTGACTCTATACATTCAATTAGTGTGCAACTGAAGACCGTTGCATAGTCCATGAAAAATGGAAGGGAGAATAGAACCATGGCACCAAAGAAGAAAGCAAAAAAAGGCAAGAAGAAACACTAAGAGCAGTTAAGTAGAAAACAACGGGGACGCGAGAGCGTCCCCTAAGTTTTTGGGCGGGTATCTGAGATTGGCTGAAGACTTTTTTAGTTACTTCGATTGCTAACTTTCTTTGCAGTGGGGATGGAATATAAGCGCTTCTCGGTGGCGGGGCAAAGATTGCGATAGGGACAGAATGAGCAGTAGAAGCCGGGCTTGGCTTTGAAGTTTCCCGCCGCGATGTTTTGGGCGACCTCCTCTACTTTCAGGCGCGCGCCTTCCAACTGCACATCAGTACGCCGCGACATCACCGAGACGTTCTCCAGCAGATTGTGAAAGACGAGTTGATCCACGCGGTATCCCCATTTTTCGCGAGCGGCCAGTGCATAGACTGAGAGCTGAAGGCTTTCGTCTGCGTCTTCCTGTGATTGAGGCTTACCTGTCTTGTAATCGGTTATGACAACGGAGCCATCGGCAGCGCGGTCGATTCGGTCGATGCGTCCGACCACAGTTGTATTTCCAATCCGCACCTCAAAAGCTTCCTCTGCGTGCAGTACCTCAGGAACCGGAGCGGCCTGAGAGGCGCTCACGAACTGGCGTAACTGGTCGACACCCTGGGTTTCATAAAGATCGTGCTGATAGCGATCCTGGATTCGCGCCCGCCCGAGATCGGTACGGAACAATTCGATGAGTGCTTCTTCTGAATACGGTCGCCCAAATCGCACTGAATCGTAATAGGCACGCAAAACGCGATGCATGCTGGCGCCGTACTGCATGGCGGCGGGAACCTCGCGGGGAATACGCCACTCACGCTCAAGCTTGAACTGGAGAGGACAGATGTCGTAGCTCGCCAGCGCCGACGCGCTCAATCTGGCGCTGAGGTTTAGGGCGGGCGCGAGCAGAAGCCATTGACTGGTTCGTGAGGCGTCCATGGGGACGACGGCCGCGCCAAATAAATCTGTCTGGAAAGCATGCGCCGGCCGAGACCGCAGCCAGCGATTGAGCCGAGAATCTTTTAACAGATCCCGCAAAAAACCGGGCGGAGTGGAATCCTTTTTCCCTGTTCCTCGCCGCGCGTAAATGGTAAGAGAATCGCGGGCTCGAGTCATGGCAACGTAGAACAGCCGGCGTTCCTCCTGAAGGTGCAGCTCCTTTCCGTCATCCTGTGCAATTGAATCGGGATCGCGCAATTCACGGGGAAACTCAACCAAGGTTTCATGGAACGATCCGGGAAAGGAGGGAGAACTGGCGCGCAGGATAAATACGTGGGGGAATTCGAGTCCTTTGGCCGAGTGGGCGGTCATGAGGCGTACGGCGTTGTCCTCATGCGAAGGCATGGCGATGGCGCCGCCGGCCTCGCGGAAATAATCCATGTATTCCAGCAACTCGGCAATTTCCTTTGTAGTGGTGATCGCCTTCTTTTCCCAATTGCTGACAAATTCAAGGACGGCAGCCAGCGGACGCGATGAGCGGTCGAAGGCAAAACGCTGGATGATAACCTCCAAAGCGGCGCGGCTTTTGGCTTCCTTGCGTACGATTTCATCGCGTACCTGCTGCAACTCTTCAAGCACCGCGGCGCCTCCCGCGATTTGGGGCAGAACGGCAGCTAGCCCGGGCGACTCGGAATCTCGGGAAAGCTTTCGCATGCCAGCCCGTAGTTTTTCCGGGTCGATGTCGAATTGAGGGAACGCGGCAACCCGGAAAAGACTAGCTCCATCGTCTGGCGACACCACGGCGCCCAGGCAGGCAAACAGGTCGCGGGCTTCAGGCATGTCCATGACGTCCATGTTTTCGATGGAGAAAGGGATCTGGCGTTCGGCGAGCTCAATCGCAACTTGATCGCGATGAGGATGGGCGCGATAGAGGATCGCGAAATCCTTCCATTCGCATCGCAAGCGGCGGCGCTTCTCTTGAATAACTTTTCCCAAGTCGAAGCACTCGTTTTCTTTCGCGGTAAGAATGACGGTTTCGACCGGGTCAGGCCGCGATGATCTTACCTCTCTGACCCCATCTTCATCGCGCTTTGAAACCAGAGGGGCCCGCTGGTAAGGGAAGCTCGTCTCCTTTTCTGCATGAAAAGTAGTTGGGTTTTTCGAAATGACTGCGAACGCCGTTCTCAAAATAGGAGTAGTGGAACGACGGTTCTTGTCCAGTACGACTAGTTTTGCTTCGGGGAAGTGATGCCGAAATAATCCGAATGCGGCACTGGAAGCGCCACGGAAACGGTAGATGGCTTGATCGGGATCGCCGACAGCGAAGATATTGCGTTCTGACCCTGCCAGCTTCTGAAGAATTTTTACTTGAGCAAAGTTGGCGTCCTGAAACTCGTCTACCAGGATAAGACGGGCGCGTTCCCGCTCTCGGGCAAGCAGCTCGCTGTCCCGCTCGAGCAGTGTGTGCGCGTGTGTAATCATATGGCCGAAGCTGCCTAGGTTGTCGTCGGCCAGCATGCGTTCCACAGTAGTGAAGACCTGAGCGATTTCCCGACAACGTCCGAGGACTTCTTCATCGGAAAACGAGACCGCATCTTTTGACTTAGTCACCCGCTGGACGGGCAACTCATTGCGCTCCAGGCGAGCGACATATTCAGCATACTTCTCAGGACCGACCAGCTCGTCCTGGCAACGGCGCATAAAATCGAGCAAGTCGTTGAGAAATTGACTCACCTTCGCAGCTCGAACGAAATAATTCAGGTGCAGCTCGCGAATGCGTTTTCGGAGGTAAATCCAGAGATCTTTTTCGTCGAGTACGCCGAATTGCTTGCCACGGCGAATCAATAGGTTGTTGCAATAGGCGTGGAAGGTAGTGACCTGGAGACCCGAAGTTTCAGTTCCACGAAGTTCCGCCTGGACACGTTCACGCATTTCTCGCGCAGAGTTTTCGCTATAGGTCACTGCAAGGATTTCTTTCGGAGATACGCCGCATTCGCGGATCAGTCGCGCGATGCGGCGGGTTAATACGGTCGTTTTCCCAGTGCCGGCGCCGGCTATCACCAACATGGGACCACGGACATGCTCGATGGCTTGGCGTTGGCATTCGTCCGGTTCGAAGACGAACGTTGACCGCATTGGTTTCGGAGTTGCCACTGGACTGGAGCATAGCAGAGGAAGTCTGAGGATTTCCGCCGAATGAGATTGTTATGCGAGTTCTGAAAGAGTCACGGCCAGTGCCGCTATGGCCGCGGTTTCGGCTCGAAGGATAGTGTTTCCGAGAGAAGCTGCAATCCAACCAGCGTCGCGGAACAGTTCGAGTTCTGATGGGGTCCAGCCGCCCTCGGGGCCCAACGCTAGGACAATGTCACGTGGCGAATGGGTATGGAGCACATCCTTGAGCATTGTTTGCTGCTCGGATTCTGCCAGCACAATACGCATGGTGCCTGGGAGTGCTAACGCCGCAGTCAACTTTACGGGCTGGTTGATTTCAGGGGTCGAATTGCGGCGCGATTGTTCCGAAGCTTGGCGTGCAATACGCTGCCATCGTTCGACGCGTTTCGAAGCTGCGGTAGCCAAATGAGTTTCGGTCCGGCTGGCAATGACGGGAACGATTCGGGCTGCGCCCAATTCCGTGCACTTTTCGATTGCCCATTCCATGCGATCAAACTTGAAGATGGAAAGAGCGAGCGTCAGATTGGGAGTGGCGGTTGCATTGATTTCGTCACCCAGTTCGAATTCAACCCGATCGTGATCGATCCGCGTAACGCGTCCACTGCGGACACTCGCGCCTGTGGCTATTTCAAATTCCTGGCCCACCCGTGCACGAAGTACACGTGATAAATGTGCGGCGTGACTACCGGTGAGAGCGGCGCGATTGCCGGAAACTTCGTCGGCGATCCAACGGCGGCGGGACATAAAGGCAGTGGTCAGTGGCTAGTGGCTAGTGGCTAGTTGCTAGTGACTAGTTAACCCCAGCTTAACCGAAGATTTCTTTCACTTTGCCTAGTAGGGTGCGACGCTGAGGTTTATTTTCAACCTTGGTGGTGCTTTCCAATTCCTGAAGCAACTCGCGTTGGCGTTTGTTGAGTTTGCCCGGGGTTTGCACGCGGACTTCGACGAAGAGATCGCCTTTGCCGTGACTATTCAGCATCGGGACTCCTTTTCCTCGAATGCGGAGAGTGGTTCCGGACTGTATACCGTCAGGAACCTTGAACAGATGTTCGCCTTCAAGAGTCGGCACATGGATTTCTGTTCCCAGCGCAGCCTGGGTAAATGATATGGGGATCACGCAGTAGAGATTGTTGCCCTCGCGCTCGAAGAACGCGTGCTCTTTGACGTGCAGGACAACATACAGATCACCAGCAGGGCCTCCGAAGGCTCCTGCTTCGCCCAGGCCGCCGAATCGGATTCGGGTTCCGTCTTCCACGCCGGCGGGAATTTTGGCGTCGATGGTTTTCTGGCGCAGTATCCGGCCTTCGCCCTTACATTTTGGACAGGGATCGGTGATGACGCTGCCGGCTCCCTGGCATGTAGGACAAGTGCGCGCGATGCTGAAAAATCCCTGCTGATATCGGACCTGGCCTCGTCCGGCGCAGGAGCGGCAAGTAACTGGTGCCTTGCCTGGGGCTGCACCCGAGCCTTTGCATTCTTCGCAAGTCTCGTGGCGACGGACTGTGACTTTCGTCTCGGTGCCGAAGAAGGCTTCTTCAAATTGCAGGTTCACATCCTCACGCAGGTCGGCGCCGCGCTGGGTACGGGTGCGACGACGCGGACCTCCTCCGCCGAAGATGTCTCCGAAGCCAAAGAAGTCGCCAAAAATGTCGCTGAAATCCTGAAAGACGGTGGCGTCAAAACCAACGCCAGTTCCGCCGCCTACGCCGGCATGACCAAAGCGATCGTACAAAGAACGTTTTTCGCCATCCGCCAAGACGGCGTAGGCCTCGCTGGCTTCTTTGAATTTTTCTTCCGCGTCGGGATTGTTAGGATTGCGATCAGGATGAAATTGTAGAGCGAGTTTGCGATAGGCACTCTTAATTTCCTGGTCGCTGGCGGCACGTGCCACTCCCAAGACTTCGTAATAGTCGCGTTTTCCGTTGCTGGTCAGGATAACTGGTCCATCCTCTCAAGTTTGATTCTGATTTTAGTGCTTGGGATTCTGCGCAACTTTCACCATTGCGGGACGCAATAGCCGGTCTTTAAACTTGTATCCTCGTTGAAGCTCCTCGAGTACCTGGTGATCTTTGGCTTCAGTGGTATTCACCATTTCGACGGCCTGGTGAAAACGGGGGTCGAAAGGCTCACCTTTCGCCGGGATGGGGCGCAATCCCATCTTCAACAAGGCGTCATACAATTGCTTGTAAATCAGTTCGACGCCATTGCGAAATTCCGAACTATCCGCGTCAGTCCCCAGGGCGCGCTCAAAGCTGTCCAAGCTGGGAAGCAACGTCTTTAACGCATCTGACAGAGCATATTCGCGGAATTCCTGCTGCTCGCGCTCGGCACGCTTTCGAGCGTTCTCGAATTCGGCCTGCAGACGAGCCAGACGATCGACCAGAGCATCCCGTTCCGCCTTCAGCTTTTGCGACTCGGAAACGTGGGAAGTGCTTTCAGAGGAGCGCGGCACCCCTGCGGTGGAGCCTTCATCATTAGCGTCGTCTGATGCGGGGAGTTCGTGCTCCGCGTCAAGTTCGGGGGCGTGGACTTCGGATTTTCCGTTAGTTCTTGCCATGATTGTCACTCGGATTCGTTAAGGACTTTGTCAAACAAACGCGCGATATAAGAAACCGTGGTGATCGCATGTTGATAATCCATGCGGGTGGGCCCGATCACCGCCAGTGATCCCATCACTTCGCCGCCCACACGAGCTGGTGCGCCGATGAGTACGAAGTTGCGCATCGAAGGCAGTGCCTGGTCCAAACCAATCACTACGCGTACTGCTTCCTGCTTGGCGTCAAGGTAAGCGCCCAGCAGATCGACCATTTTCTGCTTTTCTTCCAGAGTTTTCAGCAGCTCTTGCAGACGCTGCCGGTCTTGCTCGCCGGCAACCAGATTGGCCGCGCCTTCGACATAGACCACTTGAGCGGTGTCATCTCCAGCCAGCGCGCCCTGGCGATACAGTTGTTCGACAGAAACCATCAACCGGTCATATTCACTGCGCTCCTGCTCAAGGAGGCGCGCGAGCTCGGTACGCAATGCTTCCATCGTCCAGCCACGAAAATTCTCGTTAATGAAGCGGGCGGCCGCGTCCAACTCGGACTGAGGAAGATCGAGACGGAGCACACGGTCGCGAACCAGGCCGGATCTGGTCACCAGCACGGCTAATACTTTTTGATCTCCCAAGCGCGAAAAATAAACATGTTCGAGGGCATTCTTTGGCCCGCCGATGGCGACGGCCACACCCACGTTGTGCGAGATCAATGACAGCACGTGCGAGGTACGCTCCATAAATTCCTGCACGTCCGAGATCCCGTGCAGCGAACCCTGAATAATGTTTTCGTCTTCGTCTGAAAGACGCGCTTTACCGGTGAGTTGTTCAACATAATAGCGATACGCTTCCGTGGTCGGAACTCGGCCGGCTGAAGTGTGAGGCTGCTCCAGTAGACCTGCGTCGGAAAGATCAGCCATCACGTTGCGGATCGTCGCCGGACTCAATCCTTCACGATTGGCGCGTGCGAGGGTGCGCGAACCGACTGGCTCACCGGTGGCAATAAAAGTTTCCACGATGGCAGTAAGGATTTCGCGTTCCCGTTCACCGATCTGTGGGCCGGTCTGCATAATGTTCGCTGGTGTCAGCTGCCCTCAAATTCGCTCTGCACTTGTAAGGAGTACTCGTCTATGTCGAAGGAGGGTAAGTAGCTTAAAAACCAAATGCTTAGACAGACACCCTTGAGTTATCCTACTATTCGATTCTAGGAAGGGCGGCTCGGGCTGTCAAGTATTAGCACTCTAGGCCGTAGAATGCTGATTTTAAACGTTGACACGAGATGCGATTGAAACTTCATGTGGCCGTAATAGGGGCGGGCGCCTTCGGGGGCTGGACTGCGTTGCACCTGTTGCGCCGAGGCGCGCGAGTTACCTTGCTTGATGCTTGGGGACCGGGAAACTCGAGGGCTTCGTCAGGTGGTGAAACCCGCGTGATTCGCGGTACTTACGGACCCAACCAGCCTTACACGAAGATGGCAGTCCGTGCCCGACAACTATGGCAAGAAAATGAAAAATTATGGCATTGCCAGCTGTTCCATCCCATTGGTGTTCTGTGGCTGGCGGCTGCGGATGATCAGTTTGAGCGGGGGTCGCTGCCTATGTTGCGCGAGGCAGGAATCCGGTATGCAGAGCTTTCTGCGCAAGAAATAGGACAGCGTTGGCCACAAATTAGTTTGGACGGGGTGCAGTGGGGAATCCATGAACCTGAAAGTGGTTTTCTCAAAACGAGAGCTTCGTGCCAGATGGTGCTTGAAGGATTTCTTCGAGAAGGGGGTGAATACAAGCAAGCGGCCGTCGTAGCGCAGGGTCTCGAAGACGGCAAACTGAAAGGACTGCCACTTTTTGGGGGTTCCAAGCTGGTGGCAGATCGGTACGTATTCGCCTGCGGGCCATGGCTGAGCAAGCTGTTTCCCAAGACGATCGGAGATTTTATTCGCCCCACCAAGCAAGATGTATTTTTCTTTGGCACGCCGGCCGGGGACGATCGCTTTTCAGAGAGGAATCTGCCAGTATGGGCCGACCATCGAGATCGATTCATGTATGGAATTCCTGGCAATGAAGGGCGGGGTTTCAAAATTGCCGATGACACTCGCGGAGCGGATTTCGATCCTACGACCGGAGAACGTGTGGTCGATGCCGAATCACTGAAGGCGATCCGTGATTATCTGGGATTCCGATTCCCGGCTCTGAAGAATGCGCCGCTGCTAGAGTCGCGCGTATGCCAATACGAGAACACTCCCGATGATCATTTCCTCGTCGACCGGCACCCGGCCGCAGAAAACATATGGCTGGTCGGGGGCGGCTCGGGTCATGGATTCAAGCATGGGCCGGCGCTGGGCGAAATGGTGGCTGAACTCGTGATGGCAGATAAAGATCCGGATCCGCTCTTCAGGCTGGCACGCGCAGGAAAATAATCTGTGCGAGGTAAGGGCAGAGCTTCGCCCGAGTTACTGCACGTGGATCACACCCTCTGACTCGCCGGCCTTGATTTCAGTCACCCGTGCCATGACCTTGCGGGCGAACTCGTACAACGATTGCGCCGACGGAGAATTCTCCCCCTCGAGCACCAGGGGTTTACCGCCGTCTCCGGCTTTGCGGATATCGGGATCCAATTGCACCGCACCGAGATAGGCGACCTCAAACTGGGCTGCGGTCTTTTCGGCGCCACCGCGGGAAAAAATATCAGTTTGCTGATGGCAATGTGGGCAAACGAAGTAGCTCATGTTCTCGACCATGCCCACCACGTCCACTTTCATTTGGCGGAACATTTCGATGGCCTTGCGCGCATCCTGCAGGGAGACATCCGAGGGCGTTGAAACCACGATTGCCCCAGTAAGAGGCACGGTTTGAATCAGCGACAAGGAAACGTCGCCTGTGCCGGGCGGCAAGTCCACGACGAGATAGTCAAGCTGGCCCCATTCCACGGATCCAAGAAATTGTCGAATGATGGAATGCAACATCGGCCCACGCCAAATAAGCGGCTTGTCGCCGGGATTCAGGAGACCGACAGAAATAACTTTGAGGCCATGAACTTCCAGCGGCGTGATGCGATTGTCGCCGCCAATCTTAGGCTGCCCGCTGATGCCGAGCATGAGCGGAACGTTGGGGCCGTAAACGTCAGCGTCCAGCAATCCAACTCTGTGTCCGAGCTTTGCCAGCACAATCGCCAGATTCACGGCTAGCGTAGTCTTCCCCACGCCACCCTTACCTGAGCCGACAGCGATGATGGTATCCACGCCGGGCAAGGGCTGCGGCCCTTGTGGTGGCTGCCCGGGACGTGGCGGCACGGGTGACCTCAAGGAAGACCTTTCTACTCAGGAATCGAACTACATCTCGATTATACAGTCGGAATTGGTCGCGGTGAGTGGAGCGTCAGAAAGGCGAGAACGTGCACCGTATGCTAGTTCTGGCTGCTGCGGCGCCGTTCTAGTTCGTCGTGATGTGTCTCTCGGCGGCGGCCCGCGTCTTCATAGCGGCGTCGTTGCTCATCCGTTTCCGGGATGACCGCGGGAACGGGTACGTGGCGCCCACCCCCATCCACGGCAACGAACGTGAGATATGCGGAGCTGACGTGTTGGCACTGGTCAAGAAGATAGTTTTCCACCCAGACTTTTACTCCCACTTCCATCGAAGTATTGAAGACGCGGTTGACAGAAGAACGAAGAATCACCAGATCTCCGACATGGACAGGAGTCCAAAAATCGAGATGATCGATGGCAGCCGTCACAACGTAGTTTCGGGAATGGCGATGGGCTGCCATTGCACCCGCGAGATCGATCCAATGCATCAGTCGTCCGCCCAATAAAGCACCCAGCGGATTGGTATCGTTGGGCAGGACGATTTCATTCATCTCCGACTGCGAATCCCCGACGGGGCGGGGCATCATCAGGTCTTCCCTTTGTTTCATAGTTTTGTGCTCGAAGTAAGGTTCGTCACAGCTGCTTGCGGTCTGCGCGGCAGGTAGGATTGTAAGTAGCACTCTGCCATCATTTGAATACGTGAGTCGGGATGCGAGGAGATCCACTGCCCGAGAGAGAGGTCGTATTCCAACACACCGTGACCCGCAGGCTGATGTGCCGCCTCGCAAACAAAACACAAGAGTAGTTGCGGAGCGCAGTCACGGGCGATGGAGAAACGCACTGCGTCGCAACTACGATCTACAGGCAGACGGGAGCAACTACGCGCGTAACCCAAATTGCAATATTCCGTTAATTCTTTTTGCGACGGCTCGACTCCTTCGTGGCCCGGGGCAGAACAATGTCCGTACCAGCCTCCACCGAGTGGTAATCGCGAAGGATGAAGCCATCCGCCGTCTTCGAGTTTTCGCACGGGCATGAAGAAGGGACAGGCCAACTATTAAATTTCTCCTGATGGGATGCGGACATTGTACTCATCCCATGACCATGTTGCCAGTAGCGGCGCTGTAGTAATCTTCTTTGGTATGGACCGCCTGTCGCTGCTCAGCGAAATCCTGAGCCAAAATCCGAATGACGCTTTCGCTCGCTACGGCCTGGCCATGGAATATTCCAAGGCCGGTGAAGTGGAGCGAGCGCTGGGCGAGTTCAACCAGCTGCTTTCGGTGCATCCTGACTACACCGCTGGATATTTCATGGCAGCGCAAACCCTGGTGCAAGAAGGACGCACTGAAGAAGCTAAGAAGATGCTGGCAAACGGGATTGCTTCAGCCCAGAGGACTGGCAACGATCACGCGCGGGCGGAGATGGAAGCTCTGCAAGCGGAGTTAGGATAGCCGACGGGTCCTTCTGTGAGATCAGAGAAAAAATCAGAGTCGCCTGCTGTTCTTAGCGCGGTCACTCTGTGTTACGCGCGAGCTTAACCATCGCCCATTCCACCACTGCGGGAAAAAGTTGATACATCTTGATCGCTGGATGCATGGTCCAGGGCACGATGACTTCCCGCTTCTGCTTCAGATAACCGTGGAACACCGCGCGAGCCACGCGCTGAGGGCTAATCCCGCGAGCTACAGAAGGGCGCACCGTCTTCTGTTCTGCTCCTTTGATGGCATTCGCGCTGAAATCCGTGCGAACGTAGCCCGGACACACTGTCATCACGTGGATTCCGTCGCCCTCCAACTCAACTCGCGCTGTCTTTCCAAAAGCATTCATGGCGAACTTGGTCGCGCTGTAAGCGGCATTGAATGGCAAGGGAATATGTCCGGCGACGCTTGAAATGTTGGCAATCGTTCCTGACCCTTGTTGCTTCATCACGGGAATCACGGCCTGCATGGCAAACACAGTTCCGAAAAAATTAGTGTCGAACATGTCGCGGCATGCGGCCGTGTCCATGTGAGCGACCGAGTCCTGCAGTCCGTGGCCTGCGTTATTGACCCAGAGATCGATGCGTTGAAAGTGGTGCAGCGTGAGGCTGAGGACACGGTCGATTTCCTCGCGGTTGCGCACATCGCAGGAGAGTGCCAGGGTGCGATCGGTGTGCCCGATTCGGCCGCGAGCGGCTTCGGCGCGTCCAGCATCGCGTGACAACAAGACCACGCGGCTGCCACGGTCGGCGAAAATTTTGGCAATGGCTTCGCCGATGCCCATCGAGGCGCCGGTCACTACCACTACCTTGCTGGAGAGATCCACTATCTTGGAGACCATGCGGAGCTTTTAGTCTCCTGGGTAAGCCAAGTCAAGTGCCAGCGTACAATCAAGGAAAGCACGGGCTGTTGTTGTGAAAAGTCTTGGAGGCCCTTGGTGAGCACGCTCCTGCCCATATTTCCCCTGGACGTAGTTTTGCTTCCCGGAGTTCCTTTGCCGCTTCACATTTTTGAGCCACGTTACAAAGAAATGATCACGGAATGTTTGGACCAGAAAAAACCTTTTGGAGTCGTTCGCTCCAAGGAGGAGGGCATTGCTGAAATTGGTTGCACCGCCGAAATCATAGCGGTAACCAAGAAACATTCCGACGGACGCATGGATATCGTGACTGAGGGGCGGGAACGCTTCGAAGTCATGCAACTCAACCATGAACGCTCCTTTCTTCGGGCGGAGGTTCTCTATTTGCAGGACGAACTCGGCAGTGCAGCGGCGGAAAAGATCAGCCAAGCTTTAAAACTTCATAGCGAGATTCTTTCCCTGGCAGGAGCGGAACCAGTGGCGTTGTCCGAAATCGAGGGCTCGAAGATTTCATTTCATCTTGCCGGATCACTGCCCTTAGATCCGGATTTTAAGCAGACGTTGCTGGGGATGAAGTCCGAGACGGAGCGAGTGGAAGCCATCATTTCCTACTTTGAAACCATTCTGCCTGATTTGCGACGGACTGTCAGTGTCCGACGGAAGTCCGGTGGCAACGGCCACGTCTGAAGGCGGCGCGTCCGGCTTTCTTTCTTCGCGGGCGTATAATCAAGCCATAATTTGTTTTTCATCGGGGGTTTCTGGTCATGAGTCTTCCGCGCACACTGGGGGAGTTGCGGCATAGTCCATTTTCTGAAGAACGTTTGCGAATCCGACAGGTTAAGGACGAGCTGCGCGATAATCTGATGGCCAAACTTCGCGCCGGCGGGAGCATTTTTGCCGGCATCGTAGGTTATGACGATACAGTCGTCCCTCAGATTGTGAACGCAATTCTTTCGCGTCATAATTTCATATTGCTGGGTTTACGAGGGCAAGCCAAGAGCCGGATTCTGCGTGCTCTGACCACTCTGCTGGATCCCCAAACGCCTTACATTGCGGGTTGCGAGATTCATGATAGTCCGTACTCGCCTATTTGCCTGCGCTGCCGGGAGGAGATCGCTAAGCAAGGGGACGACACTGCGATCGCCTATCTGACACCAGACCACCGCTATGTGGAGAAGTTGGCCACGCCTGACGTAACGATTGCCGATCTGATAGGAGACATCGACCCCATCAAGGCGGCGCGAGGTGGACACGAACTCAGCAGTGAATTGACCGTCCACTACGGACTGCTGCCGCGAGCCAATCGCGGTATCTTTGCCATTAACGAACTGCCTGACTTAGCTGGGAAAATTCAGGTCGGGTTATTTAACATCATGCAGGAGGGCGACGTTCAGATTAAGGGTTATCCCGTCCGACTTCCGTTGGATGTGGCCCTCGTATTCAGCGCCAACCCGGAAGATTACACGGCCAGGGGAAAAATCATCACTCCGCTGAAAGACCGCATTGGTTCTGAAATCCGCACTCATTATCCGGCTACTGTCGAAGAAGGTCTCGCAATTACCGCGCAGGAAGCATGGACGCAGCGCGATAGATACAAGCTTAACGTCCCTAAATACGTGCGCGAGGTGATTGAGCGCATCGCTTTCGCAGCCCGTGAAGATAAGAAGATTGACAAGCGTTCAGGAGTAAGCCAGCGTCTGCCTATTTCATGCATGGAAAACGTGATTTCCAACGCCGAGCGCCGGGCCATTCGCAGCAACGAAAAAGTTGTTGTCCCTCGCATTGGAGATGTATACGCAGCGATGCCGGCGATTACTGGCAAACTGGAACTGGAATACGAAGGGGAGATGAAAGGCGCCGACCATGTCGGCCGGGAGCTGATTCGGACCGCCGTTGCCAAGACTTATGATGACTACTTCAACGGTGTGAATATGCAACAGATCGTGCAGTGGTTTGATCTTGGCGGCGAAGTGCAATTGGCCGATGCCGCCGGGGCCGCTGAAGTATTGCAGTCGCTGCATCACATTCAAGGCTTGATGGAAAAGCTGGTGAAAGTTGGCGTGGGGCCTAAAGACAGTTCGGAACTTCAGGTTTCCGCGGCAGAGTTCGTCCTGGAAGGCTTGCACGCGCATAAACGCATAGGGCGCAATGAGGAGCGCGTCTTCTCAGCAGAAGAAAAGCCAACAAAGCACACCGAAAAACCATTTGAACGCGAAGAGCCACCGTATAGACCGAGAAGATCTTTTAACTAGAAGCAAGTGACTAGTGGCTAGTGATTAGTGGTGTTACTGGCTGCTGACCACAGCCACTGACCACTTTCTTATGCGACGCATCCGATACAGCAAATACGTTCCCGATCCAGCGGGCGAAATGAGCATGGAGGACCTGCTCGGCGCGCTTTCTGATTACCTGTTGCAAAGTGGATTCCAAAATTACATGTACGATGATCTGCTCCAGAGCGAGCAGACGCTCGACGACTTGCGACGCGCGATTGAACAGGCATTGCTCGACGGCAATCTGCTGGATGAAGAAATGCGCGAGCGCCTGGAACAGATGCAAGCGGACGGTAGCCTGGACGAACTCATCGAACAATTGATTGAACGGCTGGAACGGGAAGATTACGTCAGCATCGATCAGCCACATGATCCTTCGCGACAACCGAGTGTCGGAGGGCAGGTGGGCCAGGCGCAGGAGCCGGCCAAATTTGAAATTACCGATAAGAGTTTGGATTTTCTCGGCTTCAAGACTCTACGCGATCTGTTGGGATCGCTGGGCAAGTCAAGTTTCGGACGGCATGATACGCGTGATCTCGCGACCGGCATCGAGGCGAGCGGGGCTTCGCGGCGGTACGAATTCGGGGACACATTAAATCTCGATATCACGGCCACGCTTTCCAGTGCGATTCAGCGCGAAGGATTGAAATTGCCCTTGAATATCGAATATTCCGATCTGCAGGTACGTCAGTGCGAGTATCAGTCGTCTTGCGCGACCGTGCTTATGCTCGACTGTTCACATTCGATGATTCTCTATGGCGAAGATCGCTTCACTCCAGCGAAAAAGGTGGCGATGGCCCTGTCTCACCTGATCCGCACGCAGTACCCGGGAGATTCTTTATCGCTGATCCTGTTCCACGACTCCGCGGAAGAGGTGCCGCTTTCACAACTGGCCCGAGTTAAGGTGGGGCCGTACTACACGAATACGCGAGAGGGGCTGCGGTTGGCGCAGCGCATTCTGCAGCGGCAACGGAAAGACATGAAGCAGATCGTCATGATCACCGACGGAAAACCTTCGGCGCTGACCCTCGAAGATGGCCGCATTTATAAAAACGCGTTCGGACTTGATCCGCTGGTGGTGAGTCACACCCTGGAGGAAGTCGCCAAGTGCAAACGTGCAGGAATTCTGATTAACACTTTTATGCTGGCGAGTGATTACGGGCTGGTGCAATTTGTGCAGAAGGTCACGGAAATGTGCCGAGGAAAGGCGTACTTCACCACACCGTATACGCTTGGACAATACCTGCTCATGGATTACATGTCGCGCAAGACCAAGACCATACACTGACCAGATCAGCTCTCTTTTAACTCCTCATAATTTCCTGTACGGCGCGATAAGCGTGATCAATCGCAGAATCCGTGTACGCGTACGCACCAGCGTCGGCGTTGGCAATAGCAAGCCGGCCAAACGGCTTACGCGCGACTTCACAAGGCGTCTCGGTTCCTTCTAGCCAAAATTTATCCCACAACGAGTTGTATTCGTAGGCATAACCGTGAGGCCAGCGATTCACTGTAATCGCGGAGATGTCTCGGGCGGGATCAAAGCCACCAGGTCCGAGCGTGCGCGCAAGCTGGTCACGGATATTGCGCTCTATGGTTTCGAAAGTAGTGCCGAATAGTTCCATCCGGCCGGTGCGGTGCTGATCGCGGGCGGGCAGTCCGGGTTTGCAGGGCGTCTTCATCATGTGCACGACGATGGGATCCTCGGGCTTGCGCGAGCACTGATATCCACCCATGCTCACCGGCAGGTCCAGTGTCATGAAGGAGTGATAGCCGCCAGGGGCGTAGACCGAGCTAGCACCCAGTTTTTGAAATGATGTCCAATTTCGCAGCGCCACGTTGGTGTATAGCAGGGGAACCTTGGCCGCCGAGGCCAGCGCCTGTTTCTGCTTGTCTGGCAGTTCGTCGCAGATATATGGAATTACCATATGCCAGCACGCCAGAACACAGTGCGAGGCGCGAACGATATGGACTTTTGCACCCTGCGCATAGGCCACTTCTACTTCTTGTGCACTAACTGGATCGCCCAGATGCTTTACTCGCACTACGGTACTGTTGAGACGGATACGAATGGGCGAGGATAGCTGGTCCAGCTTCGCGTAATTTGCTCGCGCCATCACGATGTCATTGACCGACGAACCAGGAATTGCATCCGGAATCAGTTTGCGTACTAGTAGTCGCGCGATAGAAGCATTGCCGTCGGGGAAGTGGAAGAAATACTTTCCAGCTTCCTCGTTCGGAATGGCGTCGCGATTCATTCCCTTGCCCGGTGCTGGATCGAGTTTCATGCCCTGGAAACCTGGGGCGCCAAGTCCCCAGGCATCCTGTGCGGAGACAGCGTCGATGCCCACGCCAAACAATGGGTGTGGCAACGCTTGGTACAACTGGATTACTTGCTGGTCAACGTGTACGAAGTCTGCGAGAAATTTCGCGTAGCTTATCCGAGCCAACTGTGCTTTCTTGTCGTCCGAACTCAGCCCGGGAAGATAATCTGCAGCGTCTTCAAATAAGCGGCGGATGTCTCGTTTGGCGGTATCAGTGAGAGGCGCCTCGGCCATGAATCTCTTCCAGCGATTGGAATCGCTAGATAGGTCCGCAGTTTGAGTTGCTCCCAGAGGCGCTGGGTTGACTACCAGTTTGTCGGAGCTAAAAGTTTCTTTGTCGAAAAAAATATTGGGGGCCAGTCCCAGCGAACGGTACAGATCTTTCGATACGTATTGGGGATACGAAGGAACATCGATGCCCAATTCCTGGATGAGGGCCTTAGCTACTGCACTGTAGGGCGCCGGACTTTCGATGGAAAAAGTCCCACCATATCCGAGACGGAACTGATTGCCTACACGAAACTCATTGCGCTTGGCGTGGCCACCGAAGTCATCGTGGTTGTCGAGGATGAGAACGCGCGCCTTCGCTCCGGCCACTTTTCGGAAATAATGAGCAGCAGAAAGGCCACTGATTCCTCCTCCGACCACAACTAGATCGTAGGTTTCACCGATATCAGTGGGCTTGCCGGCCTGATTCCAAAACGTTCCATCGCGAAGGCTGTGGGCTGCGTCGAATGATCCTGGGTGGCTGCCGCGTAACCCTGTCAGTGCTGGAGGGTAATATTTAGCTGACTTTTCAGGATTGGTTTGCTCATCAAAGGCGAACAACGGGGACGGAGTAATCGCCGCTCCCAGGGTGAGCGCAACACCGTTCAGGAAGTCACGTCTGGTGATCTTCTGGCTGATACCCAAATCTTTGTCACGCCTATTGTGCACAGAATCTAAACCTCAATTTGGATGAAAGAGATCTTCAAGACTAATAGCAGCTCGCGAAATCGACTTGCGATCGGCGGCGCCGATTGAAAAAACCGTCGCTAGTTCCCGCCGCCCTCAACTTTCTTCACTGCTGACTCGGCTCCCTGAAATCCGATCTTGCTATGAGTTCCGTCACAAAATGGTTTGGTAACAGAGCCGCCGCAGCGGCACAAAGAAAAAGCGGGCTTGCCCGTCAGGTCATACTTCTTGCCATCGGAGTCCACCAATTCGATGGATCCTTCCGGGGCTTCCAAGCGATAAGGACCATTTTTTCTTACTGTAATTTTTACTGTAGCCATGAGGCCTCCGTTAAAAGATGCGGCTGTGAGTACGAAGAGAAGATATCAGGTTCGTTCCAATTGTCGAGTTCCAGCTAGCTGGGGTGGAAGTCGCTAGTGAAAGAGATGCAAGATACCCACCCGGCTACTAGTCACTAGCCACTCGCCTTCATGCTGCTGCTGATTCCGCGCCGAGCAGTTTGTGATAGAGCTGCAGGTATTCGTCAATCATCCGCTTGGCGGTAAAACGATCGCGGGCTCGTTGAAATGCGCGGTTCGCATACGTGCGGCAGAGGTCGCGTTGTTCGCTCAGGCATCGTATGAGGTCCGCCAAGCTGGTTGCGTCATTGGAACGAAAATAAAGTGCGGCATCCCCCCAAGTTTCGCGGAATGGAGCAATGTCATTGGCAATGATGGCACAGCGCGAAAGGGCAGCTTCGAGGGCCGCCATTCCGAAAGGTTCGTAGCGGGAAGTCGCAGCATAGATTGCAGCCTTGCTGTAAAGAGTACGCAACTGGGCTTCAGTTTGCGGGCCTTTAATCGCTACATAGGCGTTATCGGTGGCGAGTCGGACGTCGGCACGGATGGGGACTTTCGAAGTTTGGATTGGAGCGTCCGAACTCACAATGCAGACCGGGAGCGGATGCGGATGTTGGGTCAGCAAAGATACTTGTTTGCCCACATCCCAAAGTCTGCCCACGGCGAGGACAGAATCATCTTTGCTCACGTAAGGATTAAAGAAGATTGGATTGCGCCCGTTGTAGATGACCGTGCTCCGGTCGGGACAGCCGTAGCAGTCGCGAATCGTCTCCATCATCCACGTGGTAGGTGTTACGAGGGCACTGGCTTTGGACAAGCCGTGGGTGACTACTCTTCGATACCAGCGCAGCCACGGACTTTGTTTTGGTTCGTGTCCGTGCACGGCCTGCCACCAGCTAATCAGGTCTCCGTGGGCAACTACCACACGCGGCACGCGCACCGGTAAATTTCCGTAACACACTTGATTGAGGTGCAGCAGGTCAGGCTTTATTTCGTCTACCAATCCGGTCAAATAGGCGGAGGAGTCTTCCAGATCGAATTCCCCTTCCTGCATCCAGTCTAAGCGGAATGCAGTGGGGCGATATTCCAAACCATGCAGGCTGTCCATCCAGGAGGCGTGCTGAGGCAGCGGAATTTCGCCGAGGCTGACCAGGGTGACTCGCACTCCGCGGCTGACAAGGCCAGTGACTAGTTCTCGAGTGTAAGTCCACACCCCGCTTAGAGTGTCAGCGGTAACAAGAACGTGCACGAGTCCTCCGGAGTGCGATGAAAGCCGTCGTGGACGGTCGGTTCGCACTCTCAATGTCATTTTATGTGCAATCAGGAAATATTCGAAGGATTTCTGGCGAAGAGCTAAACGAACTGCAAAGTTTTGCGCAAACCACGTCTAGACCCTAATGCCATCGAGGTGCCCTGTCCAAGCTTCGTTTGGGCGGGGATTGTCGCGGGCGCCTCCGGTCAGGCAGCGATGCCAAGTCGGGATCGCATCTCCTGAGCCAGCACGTAAGCGGTGCGTATCCTGGCTTCGGCGTCGGGCGGCAGTGTGGCCACTTGAAGCGCCATTTCGCAGGACAGCAGCAGCGCCGCCATTGTCCCTTTCAATTCGTTACGCAAGGTTTGCTCGGCAAACTGTCGCGATATCCCGATTTCTTTGCTACGACGGTGCCGAGCGGCTGACAGCTCGCGCACTACGCGGTCGATTCCGCTGATGGCAAAGTTTATATGGATGGGGATAGCCATCCCGATATGCTGGAGTACCGTCTCGCTTTCGGCCGGCTCTCGCTCTAACAACGATTCGTCAATTATTACGGCCGAATATTCCTGAGCCCGCAACATGGTTGCCGCGCGGCGGAATGTGGTCGCGATCTGTGCGGTTTCTGTGGTGGCTCGCTGAAATGCCTCGGTCACAAGCTTGAGCTTTCGCGGAAGAGGTAACAAGTAAGCTCATGGTAGAGTGAACTGCACGTCCTTTGCCACATCCTGCGCTCTCAAAAGAGGCCCTTTACATCGGTTCAGAATTCCCTCGCCTCCCATTGCGGAAACTCACAATTCGTATTGGGACGGGAACATATTGCCTGTGTAGCGGGTCTAAGGACATGACGATTTCACGCCAACCAATCTCATGTCCTATCAAGGTGAGGTATGGGCGTCGTGGTGTACGCTGATAGACCTCGTAAGAATGAAACCACGCACGCACACATGGCCAATTGAAACGCTACTTATCCTTTTTGCGTTTTCCGTAGCTCTAACCGCGCAGCCACTTCCAGAAAGCGATCCGGAGCTCGTGCTGCACGCCGATGCGCAACGGCGAGCAGAATGGGCAACTTCGTGGCTAAATTTCCAGGACCCACGCCGGGTCGCATGGGGCGCATGGGTTGCGAGGCGGGACCACCAGACAGCACTAATTCCTCTTCTCATTGAGAAAGTGGAGGAATATCAGGCCGTGACGGAATTCTTGCCCGACTCCGTCGAGCGCAACCGCCACGACGCGCTGCTGGTCGTTCTCGATGCACTTATTGGTTTGGGTGCGGCCCTGCCAGTTAAAGAAGCCCGCAAGCTCTATCCAGAGTTTGCTGCCCAATCACTGATCCTGCTCCTTCGCTCGGGTGACGGTGCCCAGTCAGCGCTGCTAGACATTTTTCAAAGCGCGAAGGCAAACTGGAACTGGCTCACCGCCGGTAATGCTTTGATCAAGAAGAGGCCGCCCGGATTTGCCTACATTCTCCTGAGCCGGATTACCCAACACATCACCGTGTCCGTAGTGGATCGGGGCGTCGGAGGAGGCGGGGGAAGCGGCGGAAGTGAGTGCGGTTTCTCGCTCAGAGGTCCGAAGCCAGGATGGCCGGTCGTCGGCCTGTAGTGGCTGACTCAATTCCCTGAGCGCATGCCGGGGTTGACTGCGACGTTGCTCGTTGACGGCGATACAACGGTTTTCTATTGGCGCGTAGAGCCGGGCAACTACGATAACCCACCTGACGCCCCGGGTTCCTGCGATGACGGCAACCGCGACGCATATCGGGCGCAGTATATCAATAAATTGATGGGGTTCTCAAGCATTAGACTGAATGTTTTTCCCCATGAAACGATTGAGTGGCACGGTGACGCCGACTATAAACAGCAACTGCTCGCGGTTGTGGAGAAACAGCGGGCGACATTTTGTCATGTTCTGTGGTCATTGCAACAGTCCGATCGGGGCGTGACAGCTGCAGAAGCTGCGATACTCAAACCTCGTCTCGAAATCGTGATACTCGACCAGCGATCCGAGAGTTCTGGTCCGTTACCCGCTCTATCAGAGCACCATGTGCCTGCTCCAATCACAACGTTCAGTAATCCACTTTATTGAGATACTTCTCACGGCGTCAGCCTTCCATCCGAGATGGCGTCTAACCCTGGGCAGCGTATTCCTTTAGCTTCCGATACAGCGTGGTCTTGCCGATTCCCAGCAGCCGTGCCGCCTGAAGCTTATCCCCGTTGAGCTGCTCGATCGTGTTCAGTATGGTCTGCTTTTCCAATTGCTCGATTGGAACAATCTTGGCCGAACCGTTTCCTCCTACTACGAGATTATGGGTTCCATGAATATCGCTGGGTAGATCTCTCACTTGAATGATGGCATTGCTGGTAAAAGCGCAGGAGCGTTCCAGACAATTTTCCAACTCACGCACATTTCCCGGCCAATCGTAGGCGAGCAGGGTTTTTAGCGCTTCTTCACTGATCGTCCGCTCCTGTCCGGATGTCCGCGAAAGGCGATCGAGGAAGAACCCGGCTAAGAGTGGGATATCCTGTCGCCGTTCGCGCAATGCCGGAATGCGGAGACTCAGCACATTCAAGCGGAAGTAGAGATCGCGGCGAAACATCCCCTGAGCCACGGCCTGTTCCAGATCGCGGTTGGTGGCTGCCAGGATTCTTACGTTGATCGCAATGCGCTTGGTGCTGCCTACGGGGCGGATTTCCTTCTCCTGGATGGCGCGCAGCAGCTTGGCCTGGAGATCTACTGGAAGCTCCCCAACTTCGTCGAGAAATACCGTGCCGCCCTCGGCGATTGCCAGCAAGCCATCTTTGGCCTGCATGGCTCCGGTAAACGCTCCTTTCACGTAACCGAAGAGTTCGCTTTCGATCAGGGTGGGGACGAGGGAGCCGCAGTCCACGGGGATGAAAGGCTTGTCGGCGCAAGGTCCGGAGAAATGAATGGAGCGCGCCACCATTTCCTTGCCGGTTCCGCTTTCCCCCAGAATTAATACTGGGTGACTGCTTTGCGCAGCTTTGGCAATAATGCGGTACAGCATCTCCATCTCCGGCGAGCGGCCTACCATGTTGCCAAATCCCTGTCGCGACTTGATCTGCTCGCGTAACGAGCGATTGGCAGTCTTCAGCTTGAGGTGAGTGGGAACTTTTTCCAGCAATAGTTTCAGCTCATCCATGCTGAAGGGCTTGGTCACATAGTCAGAGGCGCCGTTTTTCATTGC
>WNGJ01000334.1_pt1 | contig 40833 bp, 60 predicted proteins | sample 5400611 | NCBI WGS metagenome assembly WNGJ01 (sample SAMN13153375, study PRJNA577476) | soil metagenome | isolation source: 40 cm soil or saprolite under Garry oak tree replicate 1 | place: USA:California | collected 2016-06-15
GTGGTTCCCAGCGTTGGCACGCCGGCAGTGGTCCCCGCTCGGCGCCCGTCACCGCCGGCGAGTAGCGCTCCGGGGCTTGGGCCGGACCTCTTTCGCAAATTTGGCCAGCAGGACCATGACCTGGTGATCGAGCAGTGGGGCGTCCTGCGGCGCCTGATGGCCGCGATCGAGCGTTACGTGCGATCCCAGGTCAGCGCGCGCTTTCCACCCGGTCGCTGATGGATCAGCTCAAGCACCTGATCGAGGTCTGGACCAGCTACGCCCAGGGATTGACCGGCAGCATTGGCGCCCTGGCATTAGTCTGCGCCCCGCTTCCACGCATCTCAGAAACAGCCAGGATGACCGTGTCCATCCTCCCGGGCGGCACCAGCACGATCTTGAACACGCCCGCCCAGGTCGGCGCGGGGGTGACCGTGACCATCATCCCCGACTCGTGATCGCGGTCGACCTCGATCCGCTCGAAGACCTCGCGCACGATCTGATTTCGCCGGACCCCGCCCAGGGCATTCCCCGCTTTCGCGGCCGCGTCCCATTCCGCGACGAGTCCGGTGAGCCGGTCCCGACCGGAGGCAACGTCCACCTGGGGTGCTTGCTCCAGCTCCATCCGAGCCTTGAGCCGATCCTCCTTGATCGCGCTCATCTTCGCTACGTATTCGGCTTGGTCAAGATCGCCGCGCTCCCACATGAACTTGATGCGCTCCTCGCGCTCATCGATCTTCTTCAGCCGGCCTCGGTACGCTTGCTTCGGGTCGGCGATCTCGGGCAGCTTGGCGGCGAGTCGCTTGATCGACGCGGGATCGGCCTGATCCGGCACAGCGACGTACACGAGCGAATGCCTGATGGCGTCCTCGAGTTCGGGCGCGGGAATCCACCGTTGATCGCACGTCTTCCCCTTGTAGCTCGCGGCGCACCGGTACCAGTGCTGACCACCCCGGCCCGGTTGGTGATGCATCGCGCCACCGCACCTACCGCAACGGAGTAGACCGCTCAGCGCATGCATTACTGGTCCTGACTCGATCTCACCCTTCCTCCGGTACGCCTGCTTCCGGCGCTTGTTTAGCTCCCGAACGGCTTGGCATTGCTGCCAGAGTCCCAGGGGAATGATCGCCTGATGGGTGGCGTCGCGCTGTTCGACGGCGTGATTGCGTCCGATGTGAGTGCGACCGATGTAAGTGGGGCTGTTGAGCATGTTCTTTAGCCCATCGACGTGCCACCGGGCATCGCTGTGCCATTCGCCCTTGGTCCGCCAACGTCGCTCGGGCGCGGCCATTTTCATCTCGTCGTTAACGTGCCGAGCCAGTGTCTCGAAGGAGAAGCGCCCGGTGGCATACAACTCGAAGATGACCACGACGCGTGGCGCCCATTCAGGATCGACCACGAGCCTGTTGTCGGGGCAATTGCAGTTTGGATTGGTCGCGCGGTGGGTGCAGATCAAGCGGAGATAGCCAATTGCCACGTGACCGCCGACCCAGCCCTGCTCCTTCTTGTAGCGAAGAGTGTTGCGAATATCGCGACCGATGCGCTCGCGACGGTCCTGAGCCATGATCGCCCGAATCTTCCAGCCCAGCTTGTCGGCGTTACGAATTTCATGCATCGTATCGAGGACGAGGATGCCGCGCTCCTCCATTTCGGCCATGAAGGAGAAGAAGTCAACGTCGCTGCGGGTGAGGCGGTCTGGGTTGTAACAGACCACGGCAGCTTTCTCGCCCGAACGAAGGCACTCGACGAGCGCCCGCCCGACGCCTTTCCGCAGGTTATCCTTGCCGCTTCGGTCCGGATCGCGGAACACCTCCACCGGGCACCCGGCGACCTCCGGCATGCGCCGGCCGTCCGACTCCTGCTGGTCGAGGCTGACGCCGATCACGCGGCCATCCTTGTCGTAGTCGGTCTTCGACTGCCTGACGTACAGGGCGACGGGCAGATGCTCACGGCGCAGCCGCTCAAGCGCCGCGTCCTCAGTTTCACGCGTCCACTCCTTCGGTCGTGCCATCAGCTTGTCCTCCTGCTCATGACGAAGCTGTCCACGTCACGGGGCTGAATCCAGTACTTGCCGCCCCTGCCGAGCTTGGTGGCGCGAAGCTCGCCCTTCCTGATCCAGACGGCCACGGTTTCCCGATGGACGTTGAGGCGCTCAGCGACCTCGTCCAGGGTCAGCCCCAGATTCACCCGTCCCGCTCCCGTTCTCATTGGGGCTGCGATAGTACAAGGTTCCCAACGGTCGGTCCAGCCCCCGCTCGCACCACGAACTTCGGTATGCCCCACGGCTAAACGGGGGCGGTTTCAATGGCTTCCACGCTTAACGTACCTCCACGGTGATGTGGAGCCCCTCAGCTCCGCATCGGTCCTATGTCCTGCCTATCCCGCCGCCGGACCCCGGACTGTCTCCTTTTCCCGTGGTGGTCGAGGTTCGATTCTAGCTCGCGGGCCGCACTCCACCGGGCGGACCACGCATTCGGGCCGATCAGCCCTCAATTGAAAATCGCTCCCACGCGGCCTGTCGGCTCATGCCCAGCGCCTCACCGATCCGCGCCCACGTCACCTTGCGGCTTCGGAGGATCGACACAGCGCTCCGCAGCTCGCCGTCCCCTTGCTCGATGCCCGCACTTCGTCGCCGAAGGCCTTCCAAAAGATGTTGGTCAGAAAGCTTGTTCAGGTCCCTGTGGCTTCGGGTTTCACCGGCAACCGGGGAGGGCTGGGTGCCAAGGATCGCCGCGGCCAGAGCCACGCACGAGGCGCAGATCGCTACGCCTCCTAGGCCTGCCACCGTCCGAGCCTGCGGACCTTGCTCCTTGCCGCAGAACGAACATTTGCTTGCTGCGGTCATCTCCCCAAGTCACCCGCTGTCAGGAGTTCCTGACAAGCCCTGGTACGAATTCGCTTCTGTAAGGATATCCTGACAAATAGCTGGCGCTCCAACCACAGCGCCGGTATCATGTTGTGTGTGATGTATCGGCGTTGTATGGTGGCGTCGGCCATGTTATTAGTTGCCGAGTTGACAAGTGGCTGTCACAAAGGCCATGCTGAACTTCCCTCGGGGCAGGGGGATGGTCGCGCGTTACACCAGGAGGATGGGCATGGCTGACGAGGGGACTGGCGGCGCGTTGAATGGCGGCGCTAGCAGCGGTTTAGTTACCTCGAGTACCGACAAGTGGGAGAACACCTCGGTTCTGCCCGAGCGATTCTCGCAAACATCCGGCATCGTGCCGGGTCAGTCCGTTGTACCGAGCGAGCTTCGCTCTACGTCGTACCCCGGGCCTCAAACCGGGGCTTAATTATTCCGTCGCCCAGGCTTGGCGAGTCATGGTGATGGCTGCGTCCATCTTTCCCGTGACGTCACGTCGAACAGCAACCTCAAGCTCCACTTCCATAAGATCGCAGGCGGGCACCGACTCAAGATAGACCGCTTTCAGGGCAGGGAGCCGACCACTAATGACGGTTAGCTGTTGGGCGAGGCTCGGAACGGCGGGCATGTTGACCTGGGCAATCAGCTCAGCAACAGGGTTGTAGGTCTGGCCTAGCAGCATGTCCGACTCGTAAGCCTCAAACAGCTTCCACATCGCCTCCTGCACGCCTGTGTTGGCGTCCTTCACGAATGAGAGCTTCAGGTCGTCCCGCGCCTCTTTGCGATTAATCGGGTGGCCGTGGTAATACAACTCGGAGGTGAGTTTGGTGATGATTGCACTGACCTCATGCTCGGCTAGATTGTTTTTCCGGCGGCTCCCGAGCAGTTTCTCGGCCATCATTCGAGACTGCGATGTGGATCGCTTCACGTTTCCTAGAGCCAACGGGTGAACCTTGTCTGCCATGGCTAGGAAAGCCTTTACCAACTCGTCCTCATGGCGGATTCCTACATCGTCTCTTACCAGGGCAATATATGAGGTGACGTCCTCCACAGAAATACCAAGGAGTTGGCCCGGCGCATGCGGATTTGCTGGATTGAACGGGTTAGCCACCGTCGGGTCGATTGGCCCGAGCATACCCATCGGATGCATGATGACCTCATCCGCGCCGAGCGCACACAAGGTCGCTGCACTGAAAGCCCTGCTGGGAACCAGCACTGTGAACTCATTGCAGAACTCCCGGATTAGGGAGACGAGTCGCCAGGGGACCACTCCCTCGCCGCCATTCGAGTGAATGAACAGGTCAATTTTCGTTTCGGATACCGGCGTCTGAATTGCTCGAAGGTGGCGATGAATAATGGGAACAGCGTCCATGGCCATCTGAGCTTCGGCACCATTGCGCGTAGACGTCACATACGCGATTACCTTGGTGCCACCTCGCTGCTGTTCTAGCTGCTCCATTAGAGCTTTTCGCTCAGCTCGCCCCATACATCAGTCTCCCCTGCCACAGGCCCTGCCGGTCCCGCGACTATGCAATTATGCGCAGCGGCGTGGTCTGAGCGTGCAATCGGATAGCAGCCGGCTGGTCCCTTATCGAGCTGTCTGAAGCACCTGCTCGCTGCCGGTCTCCGGGTCGACCAGGACCACCTTGAACAGGTCCTCGAAGCGACGGGGTAAATAGTCAGAGCGACCAGCTAGCTCGCCTTTATCGCCCTGATCACCCAGCTCACCGAGAACATGAAGTTCCCAAAGTCCGAATCCTGTAGAGGTCTAGCATGGGCGACTTCTGGCCGAGCGGTCCCGATCCAATGGAAGCAGGCCTGGACCTGGGGCTTGCTCTTGAAAACATCCTGAAAGCACTCTTGCCAGTTGTCGTTACGAGTGACGATCTTGAGGTAGTCATCGGGGTACGCGTAGTAAATGGCTTGGTGAGAGATGCGACCAGGTTTCTCCTTGGCCAGCTTTTTCTCCTCGCAGTTGTCGATCACGTCTTTCGGCACTCTTTGCTTCCACCACTTCGGGCCGGAGGTGGTAGCCATGAGCCGCGCGCGGATCAGCTCCCGGATTGCGAATTCGAACTTCACCAGGGCATCGAAGGCGTCCGAGAGCCGGCGCTGGTCAAGCTCTGACTGCGACGGTTCGCGCCAGATGGCTGGCGACCGCGGGGCGTATGCCGGCGTGTGAATCATCGCCGTGTTAATGCCTGACCGAATTAATGAATCGTCCAAAACCCAGCTGGGGAGCCTTGCGCTGGCCATCGTACTGACCACTTGGTCAATCTGCGGAAAAGCAGCCATCTTCAACGCCGCTGAACGAAGACCAAGGTCCTTGAACACTGACAGCTTTTCAGCACTGAGAGAGGCGTTCAGTGATTCGAGGCTCTTAACAATGGATTTACTTGCCGCACTGTCGAGGACTTTGCTCATTTGGGTAAGCTGCTTTCTAGCCTCCTCCGCCAGAGGCTTCATCTGCTCTGCTAGCGCCCTGTAGTGCGCGCGCTGAGCTTCGTATAGCCGTTGCCGCGCGGGAAGCTCCTGGCTGATTTGGGCGAGTTCTTCCTTCAGCGCGAGGCGGTCGGCGGCGATCTCGACAAGCGCCGCCGCGGTTGGCTCTTTGAGCATCGAAGCGGCCTCCACCGTGAGTGGCGGTTCAGCCACGATTGCGGCAAACACATGATCCGCGTAATCGTCGTCGGGCCGATTCGCAGTGGCCTCCTCGATCTTCACGGCATCGCCATACGTGATGTGACGGACGCTGACTGACCCCATACCGGGGATCTCGTGTTTCTCGGGCGGCGGGAGGCTATATATCGGCATCAGCGATTCGTTGCTCGCGGCTCCAAGGCCTGCTCTCGCTTGGTTTCTGGATCGACCAGCACGATCTGGAACAGGTCCTCGAAACGGCAACCGAAGTATTTGGCGAGCTGCTCCTGAAGCTTCGGGCCCGCGCGGCGGGCGCCGGCCTCAATGGCTGGAATGTAGTTCTGGGAGATGCCCAGGTCGTGCGCGAGCTTGCGCTGGGTGAGACCCTTCTTTTCCCGCATTGCCTTGAGGCCAACGGCGCGTACCTCGATCTTCAAGGTTTGCTTGCCAGACTGCCGATGAACCTACCTGAATGGCACATCCGATCTCGGCCAGGGCGATTGATACGGGTAGCCGGTCATCTCATAGAAGGACTGGTGCATCCGGGTGAGCCGCTGAAGGGGATTGCGGTAGTAACGAATTTCGTCCGGTTTGAGCTGATCGGGCGTTGGGCGTTGGTCCCTGGGGACGAAGTTTCCTTCACGCATCCCTCGTGAGTTGGCTTCCTGAACACGGTCATATGAATGTGGCGGATCGCCGGGAAACCAGAGGTGGGACGCTGCGGCATCGGCGATGCTGATTCTCGCCTCGACCGTGTCCCACTCACGAAGCCCCACCGTTGGGGAGCGACGAGACATCTCTTGGAGTGCCATTAGTTCGCTTGCCGCGATCTTGTTTATGTAGAGGAGCACCAGTTCTGATGCAAAGTGCTCGTAACGTGGCGCATCAGCGGGGCGGTTGCGCCCATATAACAACTCGAAGGCCCGTTGCATCGAATGAACAAAGGCGCTTAGAAACGTGTAATGCACCTCGAGCCGTCGGAGATCTTCCTCGCTGCACAGGCTGTTGTACCCGAGGTTTCTCTTGATCTGGACCCAACTCAGGTAACGGCTGTAGAGGCCCTGCTGCTCCTCGGCATACTGCTTGTGCTGACCTTCAGGCCAGAAGTCCTGCGCAAGGAATTCCTGCTGGGTCGGATGGCCAATGAACGGGTCGAAATCCTGGAGCAAGAAATAAAAGCGAGAAACGGTGATGCTTGAGTCGCCACTTTCGGGGTGCAGTCCACTCTGGATGATCACCACGGTTCCGTTCATCCATTGGAGATCTACGATGTATTGGAGCGCAGGCTTCTTGGCCTTCCAGTCAGCATACAATTTGTCGAAGTCGGCTTTCGGCACGCCTTCGTGGACCGTCTTGTAGCGAGTAGCAAGAAAGATCAGGCGGTCGACCAGGTGGTGCTCCAAGGCGGAACGCAAAATGGCGAAAGCCGACATGTATTCCGCGTTGGCCGCCAAGTCCAGGGCTGGCTTTAGGTAGAGCCTAAGAGCGAGTGCTCTAGCGGCGAAGTCGTAGTGCTGAACATGGGAGACGTTACCTTCCGGCTGGAGCCGACGTCCAAATGTTTCAAGCTCACGGATGAGCGAGATGGCCGACTGGAGCAGCCCTGGGTGCTCTTGAGCGAACGCGTCATCCAAGTTCTTGTTCTCCATCGTCTGCCGGGCGATTGTATCGAGGATGTGTCGTTCATGTGCCGGCGGCCCCCAGGGGCCGGCTATCGGCCCTTCACCTTGGCCTGAAACTCGGTAACAAGGGCCCTCATCTCATCGCCTGTGGGATTCTCGTACCAGAAGACGTTGTTCGCCTCGAAGGCCAGGAAGCCGATGATTGATATGCACGAGTTAAGGACCCGTGGCAGCTCGTCGATGCGGACGGACCAGCCGCTCGGCAAGAAGTGAGTGAAGTTATTCCGCAAACGATGGAGATAAGCCACGTCCTCGTCCATGCCACCCGAGGACTGAAGCGGCTTGCTGTAGATGAAGATTTCCATGTCGCTCTTGCGCTTCACCATGCGGTAGAGGTCCATGAAGTCGGCAAGCTTCCGCACGCCGTCCTCGCGCTCGGCGACCTCCTTCTTTGATTTCTCGGAAAGCACCCTCAATTGCGTCGAGCCAGTCAGCGCAAGCACCATCGTGGCCTGCAAAGCGCCGTGAACGGCTAGGATGACCCACTTCCAGTAATACGGGTCGGCCGCAACTTCGTCGATGAGCCTGTTGGCGAACTTTAGAGACTCGAACGCTTCCTTTTTCTCGTCGGTCCGAAACCATTGAACCTCGGCGTGGTTGGGTGCCACTGGGCGCCGATTGTAGCCGGGATGTATCGTCGAGTTCGGAATGGCGGGGCAGGCTCCCTCGGAAAGCAGCTTCGGTGCCTATCTCGATGTAATTGGGAGGCTCGCCGCATTAGCCGCCGTCCTGTTGCCGGCTACGGGTGTCCTGACTCGAGTCGCCGCCTTGGAATGGGGACCGAGAACTGATGGAGTCCTGGAGATGGCTGTGAGCCAACCACTCGGGCTGCTGGTTGCAACCGGGTGGCAGACGCTGTTCCCGGTCGCGTTCATCGCTGCGGTTTGGCCGACGTACGTACTGCTAGCTCATGGCGGCTATCGACTGAGGGGCGTGAGACGTGCGCTGCTGGAGGAACGAATGTTCAGGGACGAATCTGAGCGGGAACTCCAAGCTTCCATTGAGCGTGCAAGGACGCCAGATGACGTGGCGGCCATCAAAAAGCAAATCGAGGCAATAGGCAAAGAAATAAACGAGCGCCTCGACGGCATAGGCACGGAGCTATCTTCGATAGAAAAGCTGAGACCAGAGTGGACGAAGCGCTTCAATCTTTCTGGGCCAATGTGGCTATGGAAGTGGTTGCTGCCGACTATCGGCGCCCTGGTCGTGCTCGCACTGGTCGTATTTGAGGCAGGGTGGGCTACCCTGTCCGGCGTAGCTATTGCTGCCCTTGCTCTGGCAATCTTCGAGGTTGCCGGAAGGCGTGCGAGGCCATTGTCCGTGGGGCGGGCGTGGCCATGGCTGGTGAGCTTGTTGGTCGTCGGCTCGATTCTCAATGGCCTTGTGGGAAGCGTTACAGGAGGAGGCGCACGCACCTACCACTTTGCCTCTGGGACGGCGCTAGCAGACGGTCGCTACGCGCCCTTAGCCCAGGAGGGAGACATGCTCCTCCTCCAAAGTTGTATGGACTCGCGGAGACCGATTGTGGGGGTGCACTCATCTGCCGTGGAGCTGGTGCAAATCGGCTACAGACCTCTCCCAGCCTCCCTATGGGAAGTCATCACTGCGAGGAAGGCGCCAGCCCCCCTGGGTCGAGAATCGTTCTGCTAGGGAGAAGCGCCTCGGCTAGCAGGGCGAGGCGCTTGCCTTGAGGAGGTCCACGCTCCTGCTGAGCTACAACGGCGGCTGGGTTGGCGTCCGACCCTCCAGCCGGTGGCAGAGCTGATGCGCTTCGACGTCGGCGACCAGGGCGTCATGCCGGTGGCATCGGCCATCGTGCGTGTGCCAGAAGACCAGCTCGACAAAGAAACCTCTACCGCTACCGACCAGCCACATCGCTAGGCCTCCGTGCAGCCCGCCGCGTGAACCGGCCCATAGACCTTGTCGTTAGCGACCGGTTCCCCCTGGGGGATGACCTTGCCACAGCGACCGCATTCCACGTCGTGCGACAGGGTCTGTCGTGTGCGCTCCACCTTGCTCATCGAATCTCCACGTACTCAGCGATGATCGCGAGCGCCTCGTCGTAGCTGTGCGCCGCGAAACAGCGGGCAGTCATTGCCTTCGCCTCTTCGCGCTGCCCCACCACCTTCAGCGCCCGAGCCGCAATCCCGATCAGGTTGAACACGTTGCTGTCTTCGCCGATCAGTCGCGCCGTTGGTTTGCTCACTCGATGACCCACCTCGCGGCCCCTGATTTCCTGGCGCGGGGACCGCGAGCGAGTCAGGCTACGGGTCGATTGTTACGGCGACAATCGGTCTCCGCTGCCTCCACGCTGCCCTACGCGCCCCGGAACGGGACCGGACGATCCGCCCTCGACCGCCCCTGGGTTGAGATCTCCAAACCTGATCGGGGAACCGGGACCACACACCGAGGTTTTCTGCGCGGGGTCATCCGCGCGATTTTTCGCGAACGAACGTTTGGAATTGACCAACCTCAGTGCCTGAGGTAGCGTCAATCGTAAGGGATAGCCGGGGGGTTTCTTGGTGCGTGGGGGCAAATCCGCACCGCTCAAAGAACATTCGGCGCGTGATTTTGTGGGGGTTAGCCATGGTCCGCAGGTTTTCGCAGCTCGCCACGATTTTGGCTCTTCTAGCGTCCTCATTGGCGTTCTCGCCACAGACGCCAGCATATGCAGCGCAAATTGGCAGTTGTTACCATCAATACAACCCGTACTGGCCATCGTATAGCTACGTCGTGAGTTTTAAGGGATCGACGACCTGCACGGTGCCGATGTATGAGATGATCGGTGACACCACCGTTTATACCTCGGACTACAGAGGCATCGTTGGCTACGGCAACCACTTCGATTGCTTCTTCTGCCTTTCGGCAATGAGTACTGGATCGTTCACCGCGTTCCAGGGTAGCAGCTACCACTTGCAGTATCGCTGGGAGGGGTACACGCCAGCCGGGGTTGTGTTCGGCACCCCTATTCCGGCCGGGTGTTTCAACGCCTCGCTGACGCACCAAATTTGTAACTTTTGGTACGACTTCACTTTTTACTACCAGACGGGCCGTGCACCGGTGCGGCAGACCAGCTCAGCGGGGACCGCATCTAGCGCAGTGCATTAGATACACCTGAAAGATTGGTCCAGAAGGCGGCGGGGGAAGACTCCTTGCCGCCTATCTGACTTAACATTTGGCAAGGAGGGTAATTGCCAAACTCGCCGAGTCCAGACGGTCAGACTCACGGACTTTTGCAGCTTCTCTGGAGACAAATGGGGTCTGGGCAACGTCCAGCTCCTCAGGATCTCGTTCAGTATGCATTGGGTGCGCTGCACGCGCTAGACGCCAGTGGACAGATAGATAAGGACACCTCGGCGGTATGGCACAAACGGTTCCACGGGCAGCTAGCAAGCCTCCGGACACCTCCTGAATCAGCGCAGAGCGTCTTGGAGTCGCCTGCGGCAATCGATATTCCAACGGACGAACCGTCCGTGGACGATTTCGACGAATCAACCTTTGTCGGCGCTATAGCAGGTCCAGATCGCAACATTCAGACAGAGGCGGGACGCCTGCGAATAACGGGAATAGAGATGTACGAGCGAGGTCTCCTAGTTCACTGGCTGCTGAGACTCGTGCCACACTTGGAGGCTTTCGCTGAAACGTCGAGAGCCTCTTTCCCGTCCTTCGCCGATCGACAAGAGGCAGACCAGATGTTGTTTCGAGCCGTTCCCCATTTCAAAGTCAAGGACACTCTCGGTACGCAGTACATCGAAGCCCAGAGTCTCTGGGTTGGCACTGGAACGCTTCACGGCGATGCTCGATTTCTCCCTGGGGTACCACCGTTGGCGAGTGGTCTCGAATTTCAAGGCGCGGGATGGCAGGTAAAGTTGGAGTTGCCCCCCAGGAAAGCCTACTAGCTCACTCCAAGCTAGATACTGCAAAGAAGCGCCGCGTTGCGAGGGAGGCACGGACCTCAACAAGGTTGTTTCGGCGGTAGGTGAGCGATTGCCCCGTGATCGTGAGTTCGAGCAAGGAGGTGGCTTGCGGGGTTCTTGCAGAACCCCTCGGGACGGTCGCAGTTGTCCACACCCGCGACTCGCTGATCATTGAGCGACCACGGCAAGTAACCGCTAACGCGGCTGATCCCCTTGGCAGCGGTGCCCCGACGCTACCCTGGGGACGCGGTGGCGGCGCTGGTGATCTGCAAAAACGCGGCGTCAGTCCTCTGGCCGCTGAACCCGCACACTTCCATTCTCGCTTCCCCAAAAGATTGAGAACGGAAGCTTCAATCGAAGCCACGACACTTGCTTTGCGAGCGCGAGGTAGGTCGTAAAGCCATCCGGAAGGCCCAGCGCCAGGTCGATGTCGTCGGACTGATGACGGTATCGGAGAAGATCGAGGACGCCATCAGCGAACAGATGGCGAGCGTACACGTACCTGCTGCTGAGGCTTGGATCGGGGAAGCCTTTTGCAGAAATCAGCAGTCGTCGTCCGGCTGGCGACACAGCGACGATGTCGTGCCCTTGTTCCTTGGAAGCGGTGTCGGCAACGCGCTCGATACCAAATTGCTCCGCGCGAAGCCATCCGACGATCACTCCTTGAACGTTGCCCTCCCAATGCCATAGCGAATGGTGGAACTCTGGCTCAGTGGCTCGAGGAGTCAATGCGGGCGATGCCACCCGTTGCGCCCCGATCCCTTGCACCGACATCCAACTCGAATTCTTCACGCGGCCGCAGGTCGCGCACTCGCGCCTGTCCCGTCCAATGACACCCTGACCAGCGAGCTGAGTTGCCAGTTGGAAGGCTTGCTGCCGGTTGCTGAAGCCGGCAGCATCGGCGCCGCAGTCGTCACAAATCGGACCAGCGCTGCGCCCGAGGACATCTAAGAACCTTTCCCTGTTTCCCACTACCGACACAGCGTATCTCGGCCGGGCACCTCACATCGCAGCACGCCTCGATGGATTCAACCTTTATCAACGACCCTGCCGAAGCAACATCCGCACACCCAGGGCCACATTGGGATTCGACTCAGCCTCGCTAACGGTCGTACGGTCGAGCAGGCGCCAGGCTGCGATCATTCCTTCCTTTTCTTCGGGGGTGAGCTCTGGCGAGCCCAGCCATTTGACGATCAGGGCAACCCGCGCCTCAGCCGACGCGGTCGGCACCAGGGGCGTTGCCAAGTCAAGCATTCCAGCGATGTGCTGGGCCTGCGAATGGCTGTAGGCGCTGACCACGCGCAAGAACATGATCTGCGCCGGGCGAAATCCCGAACGCGAGCGGTCACTCCGATCCATTCGGCGGGGACCTGAATGCGGCTTCCGAGCGATGCGGTGCTTGAGTAATTCAATTAGCTCTCCTTCTTCCAACCGCGCTGCATCAGACGGCGGCATTCCAGCACGCCACCGTCAGGCAGCGCGATTTCGATTCGGCCTCCAACGTCATCGCGGGTCATTTTTGCTTCGAGCTTGTCGCCGAGCTCCTCGAAGGTCGTGTTCTTGTCACACATGGCTTAGTCCGGCACCGCCATGCCGCCAGCCATCTCGCCGGAGAACCGTGTCGATGGCGCCGAGGTTCCGATGACGAGGCGGCTGCGAAGTTCTTCCAGGGTGATGGTGTCGGACGGCAGCGGGAGGCCGCCGATCATGTGGCCGCTGCCGAGGCTCTCGGACAGCAGGCGCTCTGCGCCGGTTGAGAGGCCAACCTTCGGCCGCACCATTTCGATAAGCCGCTCCTCCGCGCTCAAGCCTGAGTGATCACCAGGGATCGGCAGATTGCCTCCCTCCTGGGCCAGCGTCAGCACCCGACCATGCTCGGCCACGACGGCCTTGGACTCGTCTTCGTCCGGCGCGTCGAGCGCATCGAGGAAATCCCGAACCCTGCTGGGTGACGCTCCGGCTTCGACCAGCTCGCGCAGCGCCGCCGCACCTCCGTGTTCGTATTCGTCAGTTGTCAGCATCCTGTCGTCTCCTTGTTTTCGAGATGGTCGCCCGGACCGTCAGAGCCACTGCCGTCCGGTTCCGTGGCACGAGGCAGATTCGCTCCACGCCTCCCTGTTGAACGCTTTTTGACCTGAGCGATGTGGAAGCCCGGTTCGCCCCGCATGATCCCGTGAAAGACCTGGCGGGCGTAGTGGTCCTCGAGGCGCTTCGTGACCCACCTATCGAGCCGCACCACCTCCTCCGCCGATAGGACGCCGAGCGAGTCTTCCAGGATGCGGCCCACCAGCTTCCAGTCGGCAATGTGGGTGGCCGCCGCGACCAGCTCGACTAACTCCAGCTCCTCGACGGTGAGCGACGACAGGCGCCGCCTCACGGCAGATAGCCTCGACGCCGGTTGTCTTCGGCCCACTGGTCGAAGCGGAGTTGTCCGGGCAGGTCTTGCCAGGCGCCTTCGTAGACAGCGTGATCGGCGAGCACCATCGCGCAATCGCGCTCGTGACGCCCACCGCCACCACAACTAGGGCACGGCTGCACCATCTGCACCGCGATCGGTGTGCGGCCCATTCCCACGTAACTGATGCATAGTCCGCAGGCGCCCCGATCCTTTGCGGGATGCGGTTCCGCGTTCGGATTCTCGGCGTGCATCACCCAGGGCTCTGGTTCGGCGGCGACCGTGATCCCCGATCCGAACAGGCGATGCCGAGCGTCGTGGAAGACATGCGCGAGCGTTGCCACGATGGGCGCATTCGACCAGGGCGACTCGCTGGCTGCGGAGGGATGCGGCGATTCCCGCATTTCCTTGAGGGTCCGAGTCGGACGCTCCGAATGGTCGAAGGCGCGGGCACGATGCGGAGCTTCGGCGGGCCGTGACGCATCACCACGCCAGTGCGATTCCACGGGCGACCTCTCGGATTCCTTGTCGGCACCTATCCATTCACCTCCATGACTTCGACGACCGGAGCCTTCAGCAGACCGACCTCGTCTGGTACTGCCTCCACGCGCTTGGCCACGTCCCAGGGGTCCGGCTTCTCCGGGATCGGCTCACAAACGAACTCGATGTGGGTGATGGGCGGCATCGCCTTGAGGTCCATGGCGACCTGGGCGGGTGCGGCATAGCCGCCGACGTCGCTCATCAACCGCAGGACTTCCGTCGCGGCCCGAACCGCCTGTACGTCGCCGGTGACCAACTTGCTTGCCAACTGCCGCAGGAGCTTCTCGCATCGGCCCAGCAGGACGTTCCGCTCCTGTTCGATGCTGCCCCTCACCAACGAGCGACGGAACCGCTTCCAGCCTTCGTTGGCGGACGATGGCGAGCACCCGAGGGACTCAGCGATAGATCGAAACGTCAGACCCGCCAGGCGCAGCTCGCCCACCTTCGCCGCCAAGTCATCGGCCTTCACTTGGCGCTCCGCCATCCGCTGGCGTACCTCGGGAGACCGCGATCCCGGCATCAGCCCCGTCTCCAAAACTCGATGCTCACACCGCTTCCTGACTCGGTAGGGTGGCCTGGATGGACAACTGGAACCCCGATCAGGCGACCACCGTAAGACGACTCCGCCGACTGCTGGCCGAGATTCAATGGCTGGAGACCGAAGGTGCCCAGGATCAGCTCGAACGCGCCGACGCCCTTCGCCACGAGGCCGAGGACGTGGGTCGACCACTTCCTGACGACCTGGTGAACCGGTTCCTGTTCGAATACTCGGGGCCTGCGATCCTGATGCCCTGACCCACACCGGCGAAGTGAAGGCCAGGGGCGGAGGTCCGCGCTGCCTCCGCAGCGCAGCAGGGCGGAAATCAAACCCTGTACCCCTGGCCCTCTCCTCGACAGCCTCTCAGCGTGGAAACTACAGTCTCGCCCCCGGTTCGAACTCCGCTCCACGTCGACGGGGATGTCGGCCTCTGCGCTCACGGCGCTGCCGACTCCACGGCGCCAGGGGTAGCTGCCTCAGCGGGGACGACAGCTCGGCCATCACCGTGATCGCAACGCCCTCGCCGGTCATGCCGACGTCTCACGCGCACGAGACCGAACAGGCCTCTCGGCGGTGCTCATGGTGTTCGGCTTGGAAGATTCAACAACTGAGGAGGCGTTCGGGAAGACGTCGGCCTGGAACGACCGGGGTCCAAAGGTCTTCACCTGCTGCTCGTCTCTCTCGGGTCGTTCTGAACTAACGACCCGAATGAGAGAACGAGAGTCTTGTGCGCTCGTTCTGGAACGAGTCAGAACGACCGGAACGACCTCAGCGAGCTTCATAGCGATACGGGTCACCTGCCCTCCCATTTCCTGAGCGTTGTACCCTGCCCTCGCTGACCAGCTGGCGCAGGCCGACGGGCGCCAACCGGTGCTTCTCCTGGGTGCGGAGCTCCGGTTAGGTGAACGCCTGGGTGCGGAGCAAGGCGATGAGGTTGCTCTTGACCCGGTCGACGTCTTCGGCCCCGCGACCTTTCCCCAGCGTCAGCCGGCCGGTCGCCCGATCCAGATGTAGAACGGTGGGTACCAGGTCATCGTCATATCGCTGGACCGTTTCGATGGTTCGTACGCCTCGCTCGTCGCGGCGGATCACGACCACCGTGTCGACCGCGCCGAAGAAGGCCGTTGATCCCAGCAGCGCATCGCCGCCCTCGCGCACCGTCTTGCCGGCATGGTGGGCAAAGGCGATGTGAGCGCCGCTCTCGGAGGCGATCCGGATCAGCGGGTCGGTCTTATCGGTGACCTCGCTGTAGTCGTTGTAGTCCTTGATTCGCAGAAACCGGCCAACCGGAGAAATGACAATCAGCATCGGGCGGTACCTCTCGACGACGGTTTCGAGGAACTGCAGGCGATCACCTGGCACCGGGCCGGTGTGGATGAAGATCGGCTCGTCGGTCGCTCCCAGTGCTCGAAAATGCGCCTTCACCTCGTCGCGCTTGTCCTCAAGCGCGAGATACACGGTGGGCCCAGACAGCTCGACACGCCCGAGAAACGAATCACCCTTGCGAGCCACCTCGCAGACGATGTTGCGGAGGGCCGTGTCTTTGCCAGCCTTCGGCTTACCGGCCCATGCCGACAGACCACCGACCGGGAGGCGACCTGCAACGACATTGCGGCAGGCAACGCTGGGCTCATCGAAAAGATCGGCCACCGAGGTGAGCGCTGGCCTCGATCCATTGGGCTTGACGATGTTCGTGGGCATTGAGGGCCTAGCCACATCGACCAGGGGCACGCTCATGCCGCGTCCTCGACAGGTCGCCCGGCAGCTTCGAGCGCATCGAGGTCGTTCCATTCTTCGAGCTGATGGAGGTAGAAACTGCAGCCGCCAAAGAGTTCAGCGACGGCGGAGAGGTCACCGGCATCGAGATGCTTGTTCGCCTCGTCCAGAACGCGGCGCACGACTCGACGGTCTACATCGCGTGGAAGCACCCCTGGGGCCATTGCGACGCTCATCCGACGCGCTCCACGACCGGGTGAACGTGCGCGCTTTCGAGTCGCATGGCTACCACAGCCTCGGCTGGGATGCGCCGGTGGCCCGTGGGCAATCGCCATCCCGGCAAAAGACCGCGCGACATGTAGCGTCGGATGCTCTCGCCACTGCACCCGAGCACAGCGGCGGCCTCACTTACGGTCAGGCTCTCCCGGCGTAGCACCTGCTCCACATCGACCACGCGCCCAGTGTGAGGGCTGCGCCGGTTCGCTAAGGGGTGACAAAAACGGTCGCCGCCGGGTGACAGAAACGGTTCGCGGAGCCTCTACGCCGTGCGGCTCGGGTATCGGTGCGGCCCGTCGAGGTTCACGACGTTCAGGATGGCTTCTGCCTGGGCGACCCACCGAGCGACAGTCTTCTGACCCCAGGCCTCTTGCTGCTCTCCGTGCGCCTCGACGTCGGACGGATCGGGCATGACGGGGACACCTTCTTCGTGACGGCCAGCGAACCACGCCCTGGCGATGAGCCCTCGTGCGAGCCGACGAAAGGACCGGCCATGGAAGCGATGCTGATACCACCAGAAGGCGCCAGTAACCAATTGGCGCTCCTCTCGGTCGTCCATGAACCGTCCCAGGGGCAGGTGCTCAAGGCGCTCCCAATCAGCCGGGTGCTCATCCATCTCCATCCACCAGCGCGTGCCATCGGTCCAGCTGATGTCGTATCGAGTTCGCTTCGAGCCAACCTTGGACTTCAAAGGTGGCTGGAAGAGAGAGTCGCGCTCAATCTGAGTCTCAAGCGTGCCCCAAACGACGAGGAATCGTATCCAGCCCTCAGCCGTGGCACCACCCTGCCAGCGCTTCACGGGAAGGTGGTGCGGTGGACGGCGCGGCATCACGCGACCCGGTAGCGAACGCGACATAGAACCGGTGGGCTGACATTCGTATGCGCTTTCATCTGGAGGAACGTTGGACTGTTCAAAGCGGGTACATCCGTTCGTCATCGATGCACTTTTGCCGCCCTACAGCTTCCATCTCTTCGCCCTCGGCTTCGTCGTCATCGACCGGAGCGCGAGCAACGAGTACGAAGGCTTGACGGACAAGGCGCGCTTTGTCGAAGCGCTTTACGCGCCCCTGGGCGTGCTCGCCTCGGGCCGACTAAAGCGGGCATCATTCCGACCGGAGCGCAGGATTCATGCGGATCGGCGGGTTACGCCGTGGCATCGGGTCATTACCCTTCCAGCGGCCGAACCCCGAACATTACGTGGTTAAAGTCAAGCACTGAGTCTGTCGCGTGCCGTGAAACCAGACGGATGACATTCGTCTCGACGGCCCAATCCGACCAGGCCCACTCCCTCTGGTACTCAAGTGGGATCTGCACCACGATGTAGGTGCCAATGGCAAGGCCCGCGCCAAGACGCCCGGGCATGAAATCAAGGCCTTGACGAAACTCCTGAACTTTGACGTTCTTGCTTTGTCCTGCAAGCCAGCGGGTGAGGCCAGCTGCGATTCCTGAAATCTGGGCAAGTAGTGGAGCGGCCGACAGAAGCGACAGCCCGGTTTTGAAGGCGTCGCTGTCGAGGAAGTCTAGTAGGCCCTCGTCGTAGCGGCTGGACACGTTGACAGTCTGGAAGCCGAACGTGATTCCATTGGACGCGGGAGTGACGCCGAGAAACAGAGGAAAGTTGTGCACTGGGACGGTTTCGCCGTCGTCGGCCTGGAAGCGAGCATTGAAGTGAAACACTTGGTCTTTCAGATCTTCGCGCGCCTGGCCTTGCAAAGCGAAGTCGAAAAGGATTGAGTGGCGTCCCAGGCCGGGGTATCGGGCGACGTGAAGGCCGTCCAGGGTAACCTTGAGCGGTCGGCTCCGTAGTTGGGCATTAGCAAGAGCAGAGGTGACTGGCACGATTACGTCTTGTCCGGTGGCTGGCAGGAAGCCGCACACGTTGGTAGTCTTTACGAACCGGTTAAAGACCCGTCTGACGAGATCGCTGACGGCGTAGGTCTCCGCCGAACCTTTTGACATCGCGACGGAGAGCTCGTCTGCACCAGTCTCGTCTCCGATCGCTCGGAGTCGGCCAACTGCTTCACGGATCTCCAGATCTCCGATGGGCTCTTCTGGCCCGAACCAATTCATCGTCTCGAGATCGCGCACTTGTCCCCTCACCTCCCGATCTGGAATCCTAGCCACGTGCAGCCACGTCTCGACATCCGCATTCTGGATGGGGGCGACAGATGCCAAGTCCGGTTGCGCGCTGATGACGTAGACCTTACTTCAGCTGGCCCTTTCCGGTCCCCGGTGACCGCAGATGACGTTGAGTCCATACGTTGGCTCCTTGAGGACCTGCCTCGCATGCAGAGCCGCTCGACCGCGGCTAGGGGTCGACGCGTTGAGGCTCGCGTCCGCCAGCTGAGCCGGGAGATCGGTGCACAGGTTTTCGCCGACGCGCCCGCCGCTGGAGACATCCTGAACCTCATCAGCGATGAGGTACTCGAATCGAAGCTTCATGTAAGGGTCAGCGTGGATCCTGCGACGCCGTGGATTCCCTGGGAGATCCTCATTGCGCCGGGAAAGGATTCTCCGCTATCGCTCAGTGCCGCGTCATTCCTGCGCCTTTCTGACACCCAGGAATTTGAGGCAGCGCCTACGGACCAGCATGAGGTACTACGAGTACTCCTTGTCGTGGCCCGGCCAGATGGCGACGATGATGTGCCTTTCCGCTCGGTAGCTAGCCGCATCGTTCACGCGGCGGCGCAGGCAATTGATGCGCTGGCAGTAGAGGTGCTCCGACCGGCCACCTTGGCCGCGCTTGAGCAGACTGTATCTCGCGCAGCGAAGGCCGGCACTCCTTATGACGTTGTGCACTTCGATGGTCACGGCGTCTACCGCGCTGCTGCGTTCGCTCCTGTGCAGCGGGGATACCTTCGCTTCGAGGGGGCGGCTGGCGGCGCAGAGGAAGTCGACGGCAGGACCGTTGGTGAATTGCTGCTTCGCCATGGAGTGGGCATCTTGTTGCTCAATGCGTGCCGTTCTGCCTTCACGGACAGAGGCGAGCCAGGTAACGAGTGTGCGTTCGGGTCGCTTGCAACCGACGCACTCGTGACCGGGCTGGGTAGCGTTCTGGCGATGGGCTTCAACATCTACGTTGTGACGGCGGCGAAGTTCATCGCCCATGTATATGCCGCGCTCGGCGCCGGCCGCAGCGTCGGTGAGGCGGTTGCGCACGCCCGTCGCGAGCGGGCAAGGGCTACGAACCCTGGGTTCGCGGGCGCCCTCGACTGGGTAGTCCCTGTGCTCTATGACTCGGACACGCCTTCATTCGTCAAGGGACGAGAGGAGATACCGGCAGCGCTAATCACCACGAGCACCACCACACCGGGCGGCACTCGCGTGATCGATCCTGAAGGCAGGACCGGCCCCAGGGATGACAAACGGCCGTTCTACGGCCGGGACAGCATTTTGCTGAGGTTGGAGCGGGCCCTTCAGCAGCCGATGCCAATCGAACTGATCGGGCTGGGAGGCTCCGGCAAGAGTGCCTTGGCGGCCGAGTTCGCGCGGTGGTGGTGCGCCACAGGGGGAACCCCGGGGGTCGCCGCAGTGGTTGACGTGTGGCCCTGTAGCTCCTTCCGGGAACTCGCCGAGGTCATAGCGGCTCGTCGGGGCGATGTCGGAGACCGGCCGACGCTGTGGGTCCTTGATGGGATGGAGGTCACCACGGCCTGGCTCGAAGCCGATCGTGAGCAGTTGACCGGCTTTCTGGACGAACTGACTGTTTACGGTAGCCGTGCCCTGCTGACTGGCCGGGTCACCGCGGGACTGGTGCGCACGATCACTATCGCGCTCGACGGGCTGAATCAGGAGGAGCGCCTGGAGCTCGCGATCGAACTGGTGGGAGAAGCTGCTGCGACCGACGTGTCCGTTGTTCCGCTCCTCGAATGGACGGGCGGGATTCCTGCGCTCGTCTGTGCGCTGCCCGATGTGCTGCGGGCAGCGGAGGGGCTTTCCCTCCACGAGATCCACGATCTGTTGTGGGTCCTTCGGAGCGCCGACGAAAGCCATCAATTGCTGCAAGAGGAGTTGCGGGAGAAATGCGGCCTTGAGATATTCGATGTGCGGGCGCTTGCCAGCGGAACGCTACCCTTGGCGCTGCACCTTTATCAGGGCTTCATTTCAACTCTTGATTGGGAGATCTTCTGCGGCATGGGTGCCATCAAAGGACTCTCGCTCACCAAGGACCCCGGCCAGATGCATTCAGAGCTCGCTGCTGCTCAGCAAGCTGGGCTGGCGTGTCGCACAAGTCCCGACCGGTATGTTCTTCACCCGCTCGCCCCTATCTGCCTCAAGCCTGGCTACCTCGGCACGGTGGCCGTGCTGTCCAAGATGAACCCGGATCTCACGGTCAAGGTCTTTAAGTTGATGTGGGCGGTGTACTGTCAGGCGGCTTCGACGATCATCCGAATGCCTGAAATCGACCGAGAAGTCGTGGGCGGCCTTCCTGCGAGACGACATCACCGACAGAACCTGTGGCACGCGACAGACCTGGCGTTGAAGGCACCGTGGTGGGGGCTTGCGTTTCCGTTGCTGCAGCTGCTGCGGGAAGCGTTGCTCACCGAGGGCCGGGTAGAGGAGTGGCAGGCGGTCCTGACCGAGGCGCTCGCCACGATGGATCGCTTCCCGCCGAAGCCCGACGAGATGGGCCCCGAGGATCTCACTCGCCACGTGGCGCTTCTCCGAGCCGATGCGAGACGGCTCCGCGACGAGCCGGAAGCCTTGGCCGCGCTGCGGACAAAGCCCATCGTCGCCAGAGATCCGAAGCCCATTCAGCTGGTCGACGAACAAGGCAGTCAGGTCGGCCACGTCGAGGAGAATCGACAGTTCTCTCAACTCATGGAACTCGCCGACGCCAGCGCACAGCACCGCTCACCGGACAGTGTCGTCCTGTACCAGGCAGCCCTGAGCCTCGCCGAACGTAACAACGACGACTTGCGCGCCGGGGAGGCGCAGCTTGCGCTCGGTCGCGCTTACCTCAATGTTCCAGAGATCAGGGATCTTACGGCCTACGAGCACTTCGCCCGGCAGGCCGTGCAGACAGGCCAGCAAATGGACCCATTCGGCGCCGATCTTGTCGCCCGCGGCAAGCTTGGTGTAGGCAATGCGATCGCCGAACAGCTTCAGGAGTCCGGCGAACTCAGCCCCGAGCGTTTGCGCGAAGCCCAGGCTGCCCTCGGCTACGCAGCCACCGCCGATGCGAGCGACCCAGGTACTCGAGCGTCAGCTCGAAACGGCCTTGGAAACTTGGCCATGCTGGAGGACAAGCCACTCGAGGCGGCCAACCAGTACCTTCAGGCTGCCGCGGACTTCGAATCCCTTAACCAGACGGAGAATCTCGTCGTCGCCCAAGCCAACGCGGCCTCGGCGCTGGCAGGCGCCGGCAACTGGGAGGACGCTCGCGACATCGCCGAGCAGGCACGACGCTCCCTCGCACGGGCGCCGCATGTCGATCAGCGGGTTCGAGCCATCCTCGACGCAATTGTCCCCAACGGCGCGAGCAACAAAGACGAACACCAAGCCGCCAAGGACCAGATCGCCAAATGGAACGCGGATCTTGAGACGGCATACGAGCAGGGCGATCTCACCACGGCGCTTGCCCTCGCCTCTGCCGTACATGACCTGGCTTGGTCCGCGTTCGGCTACGACAGCGAGGAAGTGGCCGTCTCGCTCAGCGACCTCGGCACCTTGTCATTCCAGCTGGGTCACGTCGAGGAGGCGGCGACGTACCTCCAACGTGCTCTCGAGGCGTGGCGGCTTACGACGGACCGGCGGGGTCGATACTCGCAGTCGTTCCCAACTACTCTTGGATCCCTGGCTCGCGTCTATGTCGCGGCTGGGCGCTATCAAGAGGCTGAGCCGTTGCTGCTCGAACTCTTCAAGACCGAAAGCGGTCATCCTGGCCGGGACAAGGAGACCTTCGTCGCTCTGATTCGGTTGGGTGAACTGCTCAATCTGATGGGCCGCCCTTCGGAAGCCCTCCCGATTTTGAGTAAAGCTAGCGACTTGCTGTCGTCTGTCTCCGACCGACCCGACTACGACACTTTGAAATGCGTGGAATACCAGGGCCAAGCACTGCTGCAGCTTGGTCGACTGGCCGAGGCGCAAGATGTGCTCGGGCGGGCGGCGGCTGGATACCGAGCCCTGCAGGGCGCTGGCGCACCAGATGAGTTGCTGGCGCTTAACCAACTGGGGCAGGCTGAGTATTTGCTCGGCAATTACCAGCGCGCCCAGGAATTGTTCGCATCTGTTCTCGAGCAGTTAGAACGCCAGCCAGGTCCCAATGAGCATGAGATCGCCACCACACTCGACAACTTGGCCTCCGTCGCCGCCCGACTCGAAGGCCTTGATAAAGCGACAGAACTCCAATCTCGGGCAGTCGCAGTTGGAATCGAGGCTCACGGAGACAGCCACCCACTCGTGGTCAGGATGCAGGTGAACCAGGCGGGACTTCTGGCTGAGGCCGGCGATTTCTCTTCAGCAGAACGGGTCCTCGACGACATCATCCGCCGGACTGCCGACTCCGACGCATCGGCGATCGACCGGGCAGATGCCCTGGCCCTTCGAGCCAGCCTGCATGAGCGCAGTGGCCGTATGGACTCCGCTGAATCAGATCTTCGCGAGGCCTCGCGACTACGGGGCGCCAGCGACTCCGAATAGTTGGGCCAGCTTTATCGCTGTGCCGAAGGGCGCGAGCCTTGAGTCAGAGTAGTTACCGGGCCGTAAAGGATGCGTACTGAGTCTCGGCTCACGTGTGGTGCGCACAAAGCCCGGCGAGGGCCGATTGATCAGGGTCTGCGGAACGAAGAGAGTGTCAGACAAGTTGATCCGAGCCGACCACGAGCCGACGGGGAGGCTGGCGGGGAGTTAGGGCGCGCGCGAGTACTCGGTGGTGAGACCGAACAGCTTTCGCTCGCGCACGATCGCACCGACCGCCCGTGTCGGTCTTGGATCGGGGGCAACGAGGTCGAGCGCCATGTGGGGCCGTCTTCCCCGCGCTGTTCGACCACGCCGACGCTGCGGTGGACCCTCTCGAGCTCGACCGCTGCGCGCGCGGTGGCTGCCATCGGCCGTGAGGCTGGCTCACGACGAGACCGAAAGCATCATGCCGCGTGCGGATGCGGAGGGCGGCGAGCGCTCCTCCGAGGCCAGCACCTCCATTTCGAGGTGCGCATCGCGGGCGTGCCGGTCGATCCGCTCCCGCTTCTCAAATCCGGAGGAGGTGGTTGATAGAAGCAATCCACTGACGAGCATCCGTCACTTTTTGGAAGGGAGAAGCACATAGTCAACCGCGTCATCCTTGTTGGGGGGCCGGGTTGCCGCAGTGCGGGTCAGCTACCGGCTGTCCGCATGACCGCTCGCCACGAGGGTGCTGACCAGCCCCACCACCATGAGGTGGATCGGGCGGCGGTTGAGCGAGCCACTGGCATCGTGGTCGTCCACCTTGGCGCTTGCATGGTTTGCGCGCTGGCCCAAACCACGGTCCTCCAACGGGGTGCGGAGCTTGACGCGCTGGGCGACATCGACAGCACCCCAGCCCACAACCGGGACCGGCTGTATGCCGAGACCCACATCCTCTATTGTGGCGAGGGCCTGCGGTTGATGCTGTTGCTGGGCGACGCCACGCTCGGGGCGGCGATCTTCGACTGAGGCATCCTTAGTTTGGGCGGACATCGAGTAAGATCACCGAAATGCCGGAGACTAAACCTGCGCCAGCACCAGCCCCTCCTCCGCCGCCACCACCGCCGCCCGTGATTTTGCCGCCAGATTATGGCGTTCGCAGCCCGACACTGCCATTTGAACGAAGGTAATGGGCGAGCAGAACGCCGATCCGCCCGCGCCGCCACCCCCGCCGCCGCCGCCACCACCCCCGCCGCCACCAGTCACCCTTCCGCCGGATTTAACCGTCAAGTCGCCGACTGCGACGCCAATCGTGCGAAAGTAGCTTGGCTGACAAGAAGGACAACGACAATCCGCCGCCGCCCGATCCGCCGGTCACGCTTCCGCCCGACTGGGTAATTCAGGAGCCGATCCCCGACCCCGGAGACCGATAGCTAGGTGAATTGACTCGCGACGAGCGCGAGACCGATCGCCACGACTTCTAGACCCAACCAGATCGCCGACCAGCGCACATGGCCAGCCTTCTCAACCAGCACTACCTTGTTGTGCGCGTAAGCGGCTGAGATATCGGCAACCAGCACGTGGCGGATTTCGTCGGGACCACGGTTCCAGAGTTGCTGCCAAATCTCGTCCGCCTGAACGCTGCGACGAAAGCGACGGGGCAGCAGGCCGCGTAGCGCCTGCATCCCACTCACGACGTAAAACACGACGGCCGCAAAAAGGAGTAGCGCCACGGCCCAGTTTGCTCCTCTCGCTGCGGCTACGGAAGTAGCCGCGCTCGGGCTTGCTGTTGGCGACGCACTCGTGGTTGCCCCAATCGCGGCGGTTTTGCCCGCAGCCGTCGCCACAGTACCAACGGCCGCCGTGACCGTCTTTACGGCCGACAGCCCAGCCAGCGCAATGATGACCGAGCCTGCACCAAAGAGTGCAGTCATCTTGGTGTCCATCGCGTCGCAGTCCTTAAGTTGGGCCTCGGGCCCCTCCTTTGTTAGCTCAAAGATGAACCGTAGCGTTTCCGGGTTAACCGCCATTTTGTAAGCCTCCTTTTACGCCGGATGAAGCGATGTTTCAGTCCCGGTCTCTGGATCAATTAGGACCACTTCAAACAGGTCTTCAAACCGCACGGCGAAATACTTGACCATCTGCTCTTGTAGCTTTGGCCCGGCCTGTCGGCTGTTAGCTTCGATGGCCGGTATGTAGTTCTGGCTGATGCCAAGGTCGTGGGCCAGCTTGCGCTGGGTTAGCCCGCGCTTCTCCCGCATTGCCTTGAGGCCGGTGGCGCGGACTTCGACTTTCATCCGGCCATCGCTAGACGCTCTTGTGTGTTTGTTAACACCGCACCAGTAATGATTTTCCCATAAGAAGCTCATTGACAGATGACCCAGTGTGGCGCAGGCTGGGAACTCTGGCCCAAATCAGCGGCCCCTTTCACCTTCTCTCAAAGGTCGGGACTACCGGTTTAGCCGAGGAGGGAGGGCATAGTCCGTGGCCGGTCTGATTCTTGCTGTCGGTCTCGTCGTCATCTTGCTGGTAGCCTTCAATGCTCGGGGCATCCGTGGCAGGATTCCGATGCTGCGGTCACCTAACAAGGTCGTGGCGGCTGCCGGTTGGAGCCTGCTCGTCTTGGTCTGGCTTACCGTTGCGGGACTCGCCGCGCCGCCTACACCTACTAGTCCCTCGACTTCGGGACCGCCTAGCGCCCTCAAACCGTCTACGGCAACCAGCCCGAGCCCGAGGGCTACCGCGAGTCCGTCGCCAGTCGCCACGCCAACCCCAACCCAAACTGTGGCAACACCAGCCCCAACGCAGAAGGCCGTGGTCGCAGCGGCAACCCCAAAGCCGACAGTGCGGGCTACGGCACCGCCACCCCCGGCCGCTTTCAATTACTGCGGCGCACCCTCAAACCCTTGGCACTACAACTTTTGTGGAGGCAGCGTTATCTACTCGCCACCGTCGAATTTCTGCACTTACTTCAGTTGCATCGCCAACTTCTGGCATGAAGACATTCCAAACGACGGATACGTCATTCAGTGCGCGGACGGCATGTTCAGCTTGTCCGGTGGGGAAGCTGGCGGCGTTTGCTCATACCACGGCGGCCCACGTCGGTCCCTCTACGCGCCATAACTCGCATCGGCGACAGCCCGCTATCAGGCTCGCACGAGGTGGTCCCGGTCCTCTCGCCGCTTATCCTCCTGCCGCAGGCGCAGTTCGTCCGCTGCGCTGAGGTCAAACGGCGGGAACTGCCCGCAGTGGGGACAGCGGCCCGGCGTCCAGTCCTCGATCCTCGCCACCACGAAACCGCCGCAGGTCTTACAGGTCATTGGGGTCTGACCCGGTGGGCGACGCCGGGGAGGAGTGATAAGGTCCGCCCGGCGCGCCGCAACGGGGTCGAAGGACGCTGGCGGCAGTGAGAGAGACCGCATCACACCGCACTTCTGTCCGAACCTGCTTCATCGGGGCCAGTAGGAAAACCCCTGCGGCCACAGGCCCAGACGCCAGCGTGTCGTAGCTCAGCCATCTCTTAGACCTTGGCGAGGGTGACGGCTCGCGGCCCTTTGTTCGCCTGCCTCGACTCGAAGGTCACGGCGTCGCCTTTGGCCAGCATGTAGAACAGGTCCGAGCCGATGTCGGTTTGGTGGAAAAAGTAGTCGATACCGTCGTCGCCTTTGATGAAGCCGAAACCGCGCTCCTCGTTGGCGTATTTGATGGTTCCGGTCTTGGTCGTCTCTGACATTTGCGCTTTCTCCTTGATGGCTCAGGCGGCGACAGGCACTTGCACGGGGTGCGCCGCCACCTCATAGCCCACGGTTACGAATCGTTCTCTGGTCGGCCGGGCCGGGTTGTCAACGGTGGGCTGACCGGTAAAGCCGATGGTCGCCGCCCGGTCCTGAAATTCGCGGCGGGCATCCTCAACGCTCAGTCGGGTGTTGGCCTGTTGCGCCCGAGCGCCCGCCAACTTCTCCTCAAGCGCGTGGGTTAGCTTGGCAAGGCGGCCCTCCTCAACATCGAGCGCCAGCAGGTATTTGTCCAACTCCTGCAGCGCGCTGATCGCATCGCTGAGCGGTGTCTCATCGGCGGCGCGTTGCGACTTCCGTAGTTCGAGCGCGTACCAGCGCCGGTTGGGCCGACCCGAGGGAAAGCGTGCCCACAGGTTCTGGTACATCTCGCGAGTGAGGTTGGCCATGTCGTGCAGCTTGTCTTCGTGGGGACGCCGCTCCATGCGAGGCAAGGTCTCGTGGTCATAGCGATACTGCTTCATATCGCGCTCGGCCTTTTTGAGGGCAGCGGTCATGCGGTCGAAATCCTCGTCTTCCGGGTCGGGAGGGATTGCCGCGTCTGCGGCGTTCCACTCGGCGATTTGTGGATGGGTCCAGTCAGAAAAGTAGGTGGGCGTTTCGCTCATTAGGCGGTTCTCCTTCGGGGTGTGGTCATCGCGCACCGCTGGCAACCGAGCCGACATTTCTGATCGTGCTCGGCGGCTTTGCGGGTGCTGGTCAGCCGCTCGAACAGCCGCCGGTCGGCCAGGCTGTAGTCAGCGAGCACAGCCGCACGGGCGCGGTCAATGAGCCGGGTAGGTCGGTGCTCAGCGAGCGACAAGCTGGGCATGTCCTTCAAAAACGGGAAATTTGTGATGGTCAAGGCGATCAGTACGTTGTCGTACTTCTCGCCGCTGGTCTCATCGACGTATTCTCCAAATTGGGGACTGATATAGCGATAACGCTTGTCGCTGAGCAGCGCTTGGCCGTGCTGGTTGAACTCGACCTCGGCGTACACGCCATCGCCGGGGTGATAGCTGAGATTTTTGATCCAGCCCACCGCGTCCTCGTTCTTGTGGTCGATGTCTACGGCAATGTCGATCCTCCGCACCTTGTCGTCGAAGTTGGCCACGTAGTCCAACAATTTGGTGCGACTGAAATCCAGCTCGCCATACTCTGGGTGCTCGACGGTGCCCTCGGGGAAGACTGGGACGTTGGTCACCGTCCGCATCCCGCCCTGCGTCTGCCCATCTGCACGGCCAGCAGCGGCAGGCATGTCTGTGAGGGTGTAGAAGCGTTCGAGGTGGCGAGCGCTGAGCCGACGCATCGCAGCTACACGTCCGGCCCGCGATAGCCGATGGCCTTCTCGGCGAGCATGAACGCCATCAGTCTTGCCGCTGGGTCTTTGAAATTGAGACCTTCGCGCCGCGCAACCCTATGAGCGACCCTCGATAGCATGCCGTCCGTGACCGGCACCTCATGGCCGTGCACGACCACTTTGTTTCGGAAGCCGATGTCGTTTGAGCGGCCGTGCACGTCGGGGTCGCCGGGGTAGACCCTTGGGATGTCCTGACGGCTGTTCTTTTCGTACTTCGCCATCGACGGGTCGTCCCACGCGCCGCCTTCGCTGTCCGTGTCGTCGTAGGCACGCCTTGCCCGGTGCATGGTGGTGTCGTCGTCTTCCAAATCTTCGTCATCCATCTCCGAATCGTCATCGGTGCGCTTGGCTTTCTTGGCCCGCCGGGCTTTCGTTGAGCGGGGAGCGCCGCCGAGGTCGTCCTCATCGGCCTCCTCGTCGTCAAGCTCGTTGTCCTCGTCGGCCCGTTTGCCAGTCTCGTCGTCGTCCAGCGCCATCAGTTGCCGCAGCAGCCGGGCGCGCTTGGCACGCTTGGCGGTGTCGTCGTCGGTTCGTGGCATGTAGATTCCCTCCCTAGTTTTTCGAGGGGGCAGGATGCGGTCGGGGCGCAACCTGCTGCCCTCGCTTACCTAGGACTGCATCCGTTACCAGTGCGTAACAGAGGAGGGCGGGTCGAACGGGACTTCGTGGCCATCGTCGTCCCAGTGCGACAGGGCAGAGATCACCACTTCTTCCGCTGGACCCAATGCTTCGGCGAGCGCCTCGGCGAAGGGGGCGGCACAGCGCTTGGGCAGCATGCGCTTGAGGTACAGGCCGGGCTGGCCGTAGCCATCCCAGCGACGAGCGAGGACGGACATCTGCAATACCGCCTCATCGATCAGCGTGCCGTGTAACTCCTGCCAGAACTGCGGTGGCCGGTGAGCGCAGCGGCGCTTCCTAGTGCGCCAGAAGTTCAGGTAGTCGGCGGTAAGCTTGAAGGCAATCGGCGCATACGGCCCCCAGTTGAAAGCATCCGGCGATGGTGGCTTGTAAGGCCGATGGTTGCCGTGCCTGATGAGTGCGGGCTGGGCGTCGCGGAGGCGTTGCTGGTAGACGCGCAGGTTGGCGGGCATTTAAAACTGCCGACTCATCAGATCGCCAAAGATGGTGCCACCCGTGGCATGCTCTAACAACTGGTCGAAGGTTTGGCCCTCCCCCACCGGCCTGTCCACTGTGTAGGCCAACATCAGGGCCTCAGCCCTGTCTGGTGAGTGCAAACCTCTTTTCTTAAGGACGTCTTTCGACTCGACCTGCATCCGATTGGCGGAGTCGTGGTAATACCTGATGCTGGTCAACTGACCGATCAGCTTTTGATCGTTTGGAAGGCACGCGACCCTGCCCTCGCGGAAGCGGTCGCGCAGCGCTTGCCACGTCTCATCGCGGCGCAGCTTGAAGCGCTCGGGGTCGCGGGGCTTCGAGGCAGCATTAAATTCCACGAGTCGGCACGCGGTCGGCAGCTTGCCCACGTCTTGCAGTTGCCGCAGACCATCAAAAGCGCCCGCCCCAACACCGACGCAATCCACTCTGATGCTTGTGACCCGGTACTTCCGAGCCAGCTCAGCCACGCGGTCAGCGGTGTACATCGTGTCGAACTTTGACCACGCCTCGGTGTAAATCACCTCATCGCCGGACCTGATGCAGACAGCGGACTCATCACTGCCGAAGCGGGCCACGTCCACGCCCATTTCGTAGACCCGGCGCGGCGTGTCCACCGGCGCAGGTCGCTTGACTGCATCCTCGGCCCACTGCACGGCGATGATGGAATCGGACGATTGGCTCGGGAAGTTTCCAAGGCACCTGACATCGAATTGCGGCGAGCCAACCCCGCCCCATTCGGCGGTGGCCTGCTCCACAAAACTCTCGGTGATTAGGTAGGGCGCAACCTCCCCCCTGCCTTGGAAGTTCGGGGTCGCGGTGTAAGGAATGTGGAGCGTGCAGAACAGGTGCCGCAACGAGTTGTGGGAGTCGTAGAAGTAGCCGCTGGTCTCGGTTGGGTTGCCGATGAGGAGTAGGTGCGAATCGGCGCTGGTCAGGGCACCCTTAAGGGCATTGAACGTCGAGGCCATCACGTCTGATGCCTCATCCACGACCACGAGTACGTGCTGGGCATGGAATCCTTGGAATTTCACCGCGTAATCGCCGACGCCGCTGTTGCTGGTGAAGCCCAGCGCAAACCGATCAGGGCCGAGCTTCCACTGGGTTTGCAACAAGTCACCGCCCAGCGGCAACCGGCTGGTGCGATGCAGTTCGGCAATGTGCGCCCAGAGGATGGCCGTCACCTGCCTTGATGTTGGTGCAGTGCTCAGCGCGACCACGCTTTCATGCGCCAGCACGTAGGCCAACATCAAGGCTGATGAGGCCCATGATTTGCCAGCGGCCTGACAGGCGCGGCAGCTCACCCGCTTGTTCTCCTCGACCGCCTGAATGATCTGCGCCTGCGTGGGCCACAGCTCGACGCCCATGACGTGGCGGATGATCCAGAGCAGCGGCTTGCCCAGCACGGCATCAGGCGGCAGTGTCCACCCAGCGGGGACATGGATTGGAGTCGTGATCATTGGATCGTCGGCGGTTAAGCGCTCGATGCCGGCGAGGTAGCTGGCCACCGGCATCATGCCCTTCGGGGCGTGGTCGGGCTTGCCCCCCTCTAGTTCCCGCAGCAGCTTCATGCCAGCAGCTCGGGTTCGGCGGCCTGCTGGAGGATCGTCGCGTAATTGCGCTCTAGCATTTCCAGAATTCGCATCGTGGTGTGCGCCTCGTTGGCGGTCACCGGCTCACCCCTCTCGTGGCGCTTCTTAACCGTGGTGGCGAAGTCGGCCATGTTGAACTTGCACGCCTGATAAAAGTTGTGGACGACCCGGACGGTGGCCTGCTCTTCCTCTCGCTCGGCTGCCGCTGCGTCGATCAGCCTGCGGTCATAAGCCAGCGCCCGCTCACGCCACTGGTAGCGACTGCGCCAGCCGAACAGTGTGCGCCATGGCACCTTGATTTCCTGTGCGAGCTTCCTGATGTTGCGGGGCGTGGGTTGCCGAAGATAGGCCCGATACGCCTCTAGGTGTTTTATGGATTCGGGTTGCGGCTTGCCAGCCATGGCAGTAAAACTGCATCGCATTGCGGTTTAGTGCGGGCGTGTGCTAACGATTGGCTGCCGAAACTGGAACAAATGGCGAGGTTGGGCGCCGCCGCTCAGAGGAAGAGCCGGTCAAACCCGGCCCTTGTCGAACGGTCGCTGACTACCTCGCGGTGGCCGCCGCCTGCCTCCCGTCCTTCACAACCCAACCCTCCAGCTTGATGCCATCCGCCGTCCGCACGATCTTCTGCGGAGCATGACCAACCTTGTCGTCGTAAGCCTTCGTCAGCGCGACCGCACGCGAGTATGGAATGCCGAGCGTATGCGACAAAATCGCGCTGGTCGCTCCAGCCTTCCGCAGTTCTGCCGCTGCTTTCTCGATCTTCGGGTCAATGTCATCGCTGGTCGCCGCTGCCTTCGCCTTCGCCTTCGCCTGTGCCATCGCCGGTTACCTCCTGCCGTGGCCGGGCTTCAGACCCGGCTAGCCACCCGGTTATAGCATCAAGGCTACAACCTGAGCGGCAAACAGGCGTTCGTTAGTACAGCCGGTGGTGGCTGGCCAGCCGTCATGGCCTCGCCAAGCCCACCAGAAGCGCGCTGTGGCCCGGTAGCCGGGTGTGGCGTTAGCCCCCAGCCTGCCAACCCGTGGCGGGCGCTGTAGGGCCGAGAACTGCTAGGCGAGCAACCGGCGCACCGCAGTGCCGTAAGCGACTGAGCCGGTGAATAAGCTTGTGCTATCGCCCTCAAAGCGCACGCCGATTACCGCATCTGCTCCCAACTCGCGGGCTGCCGCCTCTAGGTCGTCCAATAGGTCGTAGGTGCAGTCCCTCAGTCGGTGCCTCGATGTAGCCTGAACAACAGAGAGGATTTCGTAGGCCCATGGCACCGTCTCGACCGTCGCCATAAGAAGGGGCGGTTGCTCTGGCTCCTCCTTCTTCCTGCCAAACATGAAGCAAGGCTACAGCCCGGGGTTATCGTCCCCGGCTTCGCGCATGAGTGGGCTATGCCCGGCTGCGTTCCCATCGTGCGAAGTAGCCCGACCGCTTGCGCTGCCGCCTATCCTTCGCGCCCTGCTGCCTGCCGACTGGTTTGCCTTCGCTCCGACGACGAGCGAGACCTGCTTTCACCCGCTCGCTGCGCCGGTTACTCTCCTGCTGCGCCATCCACGCGAAGAAGCTGGTCAACAAGTCCTGCATCTCCGGCGGACCATCCGTCCACGCCTCCTGCATGCTCAGCACACGGCACCCCGCCTCACGAAACTGCCGGACGGTGGCCAGCGTTGGCTCAATGCCTTCACGAGATAGACGGTCCAAGGCCCACACCAGTAGCACCGTGAAGCCGCCAGCCCGCGCATCCCGCAGTGCCGCGTTGAGTTGCAGCCGGTGCTTCCCGTTCCACGCGCTTTCTTCGAGCACGTACTCCTTGGCGATTTCAAAGCCCCGGTTTTGCGCGAACTGCCGCAGTGCGTCTAGCTGGTTGTCTGTCTCCTGCTCTGCGGTCGATACCCTTGCCCACACCGCCGCCCTAGTTGCCATATAGCCTCCTGTGTTTACCCGGCCTGCCGGTGCTGGCCCGCCAAGGGGCCTGCACGCGCCAACCCGGTCATAGCTTGTTTAGCGCCCGGCCAGCTTAGCCTCAGCCCCCGTGGTTGGCTGGTGAGGACGATGATCGCGCGGGTGCGGGCGCGGGCTGGTGCAGGGCGAGCGGGCGCGGCGGCTACAATAGCGCTTCAAGAGAGGGATCGCTAGCGTGGAGCAACGGGGGGACGGCCGTGGGCCCAGCCAGATACTGGTTGGCGGCATCATCGTTGCTCTTATTCCCGCCGTAGGCTTTGACCTAGCGCACTCATACGAGTCGGGTTACGCGGATGCCTATGGGTACCCCACCGATCTCATTAACCTTCAGCTGGGATCAGTATTTCAAGCCGTCACCGCTTTGATCCTCTTCGTGTTGGTCGTCTATAACGTAGCCTTCATAGTGAGTTTTTTGTGGGGGAAGCCCGGTCCAATGACGTACTACTTTGGGGTGCCACTCGGACTCGCGGCCCTCGGCATTTCTTTCGTCCTGATTTATGGCAGTCATTGGCAGCATTGGATATGGTTTTTCTTGACTCCGACACTTCTCGGCCTCGTGTTCCTCGCATTACCGTTTCTGACGCAGCGCCAGCACCGAACGCTCACCGCCAAGATCACTGCTCAGGTGGCGGCGGAAAGAGAAGGCCTCACGAGGACTCTTCACGCTCGAGTCGTTACACGACTCGGTTTTGGGGCGCTCCTGCTGATCGCGGCAGTGATCGTGTTGGTTGGTTGGGCCAACGCTTTGGGAGAGGCCGCTGCCTTGAACCAACGTGATTACCTCGTCCTGAATGTTTCCGGGCACCAAGAGGTTCTTCTTCGAGTTTATGGAACTGAGGCCATTTTCGCGCCTTTGGAAACGAGGCATCACACCCTCCAACAAAGAATCATCATTCATGACCTGAGTCAGTCCCTGAGCCTTGAATGGCAATCAATTGGACCGTTGAATCTTGATCCAACCAATCGCCATCGGTAGCGTGCGATCTACCCAGACCCAATGAAGGCACTTTGGAAGTCGCTCCGTGAGTACGCCTCCGTCGTCGCCAAGCAGTGGTGGTTCTACGTTGGCTTGGCCTCGGGCGTACTCGCGCTCGTTGGACAGGTCGCACCTGTGCCGCCGATCCCTCACGGAATCACCATCGCGGGCTTTGTCATCTTCCTGTCTCTTGCCCAGTTCGCGGCCTTCCACCAACTCCGGCTCCAACGCGACGAGGGGGAGCAGCCGGGCCTGAGTTTGTTAGGGCAAGCGCCATCGTGGAAAATGGGCGGGTCCGCGTGGACCAACGACAAGTACGACACTCGTCTTGGCACGCCAGACGCCTTTGCTGGCGATCCCGAGGTTCAGCTCGTCTGGGTAACCGACCTTGAGATGGAGGCTCATGGCGGAGCCAAGGGCGGCGTTTTATTCGGGCTGCGTTGGACCATGGACCACTTGCCCACCGCTGCGACATTTGAGGCGCCCGAAGTTACCATGCCGATCGCCCTCCCGGCTGGGCAGGGCATCCCACTTAAGACGGTTCTGCGCGTGACAATCGATAAGGTCCGGCTGTCCGATGTCCGCAAGGTGTGGGAAGACAGTCCCACCGATCCTGTGCTGGTCGCCGGGTACCGCGTGAAAGGCAATGCCGCCGCGCTTGAGACTCGCCTACCGCTTCCCCGAGCCGTCATTATCGGCGCGTTAGCGCCTTGGCGCAAGATGGTCGGTCTGACGCCAGAGGCCTGAACCACGCCGACTGCCTGCGGCGGAGGCTACTTTTCCTTTTCGGGCTTAGCCTGCTTCTCCAACGGCTGGGTCAGCTTGGGGTTCGGGGTCACTTGGTGGGTTCAGCGGCGCGGCGGGCTTATCGGCCATTGGAGCTAGCCTCTCCTCTCCTTGGGTGGCCAGTTGCTACGCTTCTCCGTCTGTTCGAGTAGGGGGTTGGGCCTGATGGGCGGATTGCTTTGAGATGCGGGTTGGGGCGCTGGTTGCGGTTGCGGTTGACCTTCGTTAGCCATGACGTACAGTTCTTCGCTCCTGTGGTAGAGGCTGCCGCCGCTCCAAGGGCTGCTTCAGACTCGGGTTCGGCGCGATAGGCGGATTGGCAGGCGGCTGCTGCTGTGGCTGCGGCTGCGGTTGGTCCTGTCGTGGCATTTGTAACCGCCATTTTACCATCGAACGATCAGGTGAACTGCGACTGCAATGCCTCCAACGGCTGCGAAGAACAAAGATGCCTGAAGCAGAACCACCTTCTGGGTAATCGTGTCTTGATTGGCCTCAAACGAGACAACAAAGGCATCGGCCAAGGCGAGGCGTGTCGTCTCTTCCGGTTGATTCGGGTACTGCTCCCGCAGCCCTCTCGGATTGGGATCACGTCGAATCGCCCTGACGGCGAAGGCGCCAATGGTCAGGAGGAAGCCTAGAAGGATGGCCCCCGTCGCGACCTTCAGCGCGTTGTACTGGCCCGCCGCCACAAAAAAGTCCCTTGAGCCCGCAGCGGTTCCCAGGGTGATTGCCAGAAAGCCGAAGACGATTCCGGCCTTGGTATCCACAGAGTCGAAGTGGCTGATCTGATTGTTAAGTTGCTTTTCGATGGCCTCTTCAACCAGTTGAAGCGACGGATACTTGTTCGCCACGCGGCCAGTATAGGAGGCCGAATCGGCGTAAAATGGTTGCTAACCGCTTCTTCGAAGCAGCCGCCGTCAGGCCCAGCGTGCAGGACGCATCCCGGTGAGAAGTCTCCCGGTGGGAGCGAGATCAGGGCCGAACGGAGGTGCATGTCATGGACAAGCCGAAGACGTTCAACGACGCCTTTGAGAAGGCGAAGCGGGAAGCGATTCATCGGGCTGCTAAGGACCCGATCACGCCGAGTCGGGTCAAGGAAGCCCTGCGCAAGATCGAGCGCGATCCCAAACAGTAGACGGATGCGGGGTCGCCTCTCGCGGCCCCGCCGCGCCGTCTCGACGGGGCGAACGAGTAAATCGGGGTGCTCTTGAAGCCACTGCACTAGCTGCTAGGCTTTGAGCGTGTTTACTCAAAAAGGCAGCCAGACAAATCAGCAGCTCAAACTCGTGTCGATCTGTTCTGCCACCGGCTGGCACGCCGTGATCAGCAACGAACGGAAGCAGCTTCTTTGTTGGGGCCTTACTGACAATGGTGAGTTGGTCGGGATGGTCCTTGACCGGGCAGGTAGCGCTATTTCGGCGGAAGGTATTCAGGGGTTCGAGGGTTACCGGCCCTACGAGAACCGCCCCGAGATCGAGAAGGGCCAAACCATAATGGGTGATCTTCGTACAAAGCAGTTTTAGGCCGATGAGTTTGGCGGCTGCAACCGATTGGACCAGCACGGCCGGAATCTCGCCGACCTGAGAGGAGCCAATAATCGCATGGACGTGCTGTTGAAGGCGCTGCACTAGCCCGCCACCGTCTGGCGCTGCTTTATCGGGAGAGACCTCGCTCTACCACCGTGGTGAACAGGCGAATGGCTGCGTCGCGGTCGAGGCCGTCAGGCTGGTACGGCTTGCCGCCGATCCTGATGTCGAGGCGACGGCCACAGGACTCGACGATGGCTTCGGCGCTCCCCACCTCGAAGGCGTAGTAGCCGTCATTGTGGTCGCCGTGCCATGGGTTACCCACCGCGCCGGCCGCCGTGTGGACAGGGCGGCCTGCCATTGCTGACACCTTGGGCAGGTTCTCGTCAACGACGCCGGGCAGTATGACGCGGACGAACTCCTCCACCATTTTTGCCTCAGTGGTGGTCTGCTGCTGTTCCGTCCGGCGCTGCTCCTTAGCCGCGGCCTGCTGTCGCGCCTCCTTCTCTTTCACGCCCTCGATCGTCTTGCGTAGCTCTTCCTCAGCATCCATCCGGTCAGGATAACCCCCTAGAGTAGTCGGGCATGTCTGACGTGGCGACGATGGCGGCTGGTGTGGCGGCCACCACCGCACCGACTGCCAATCCCAACGCTGCTGCGCCTTTCAATCCCCTGCTCGCCATCCTGTTGCCAATCGTTGGTGGATTCTTCGCAGCGCTGCTTTTGCGGTGGCTTGACCGACTCGCGGCACGTGAGAAACTTCGGCGCGAATTTGAAGCGGCTGCAGCCTTGGTGACCGATGAACTAGAGGCCAATATTGAGAGCCTAAAGATTTCGCTTGACGATGATCCCGAACAAGTTCCGACGATCCACGATACGACCTACAACCAGATGCAGTTGGCTCTGGCTCAGCGGTTGACTCCGGAGGAACGGCAACAAGTGGCGGAGGCATACAAACACGTGAGGGTGCCTCGCGCACTCGGCGTACGCCGGATGGTCCGCGATTCATTATCGGGCACGGTGGATGAGCGGATGCAGGCAAACCTACCCAACATCGAAGCCGCCATAGCGAAGATGTCGAGCGCGGCCACGATGCTCAAGACACATTTCCGTCCGGCTGCGGGTGGGACCGCCCGCCACCGATGGTGGCGGCGCTAGCAAGCCATCAGCGCGACGTCCGGGCCGCCGTCTCTCCCTCTAATGTGAGGCCCGTAATCAGATACTCGTTGTATGGGCTTCCCATGTGGGTCGCCTCGATTGCTTTGACGTAGCCTGCGTCAACCAGCTTTTCAACGCTCTTAGCAACCTGATGTACTTCGTCGTTCCCGACTCCCATCCGTTCTGCCAGTTGCTCGATTCTGATGTCGGCATTGCCCGGGCTTGTCGCATCCCAAGCAGCAATTGCACGCAGAACGCTTGCGCTGTCGCCGGGCACCCACTTCGATGTGGCCCCTTGCTTCTTCGGGCCTTGGAGATTCATGCCTCCAGTTTACAGGCCAAGACCTGTTCTCCTTTTCGGGTTGACCGTCGTTGCACGCGCATTGCTGTCCCCTTTATACGTCTAGTCTTATTTATGCTTGGTTGTACGTTTAGTACCACCCAAACAGAAGCAGAAGCAGAAGTAGGTACGTAACACGTTACGGCGGCGTTAGACACCTGCGCCCCCTTCGGCCCGAATGCGCGCCGTTAGGTCAAAAACCCGTGCTGGCACCAGCGCTGGTGGCCTGCTCAACACTTGCTCAGCACCATGCTCAGCGCCACGTGAGCGCCGCGTGGCCCAGCCCTTACGGCCGCGCTCGCTGTAGCTGCTTTTCCTCTCGCGTTTCTTGGCCCGGTGCCGCTGCACGCGGGCGGCAGTGTTGGCCAGAGCCGCCTGAATCTGTTCTTTGCTGGGCTGCCAATCGAGGTAATTGATGACCCGGTAGCCCTCTGGGCACTTCTCCCACAGGCCAAACCTGACGAGGGTATCGGGAATGGTGTTCTCGACGTTTGGGATGCCCCGAAGGATGAGCGGCAGAGCCTCATTGACAACTAGTCCATCGGTGCGGAATTCGTTGCAATAGTCCAGTGCGCACACGAACGCCCAGCGAGCCGGGAGATTGCACTGCAGGAGCTTCACATTGTTACGAATGCCATTGGCCATGGCGAACCACGGCCCCGGCCTCGGCTTAACGCGGGAAACTGTTACTCGACTTTCATTGCAGTCGGTGTTATCTTCCACCTGAACCTCCGCTCGACGAGCCGCCCGGCAAGGCGGCTCTTCCATTTCTAGGGATCATGTCGCCACCTGCTGCAGAGTCCGCTTGTGTTTGGGCCTGCTGCCGCCCAGCTTGCCGAGGGCGACGTAGTAGAGGCGCCGCCGTTCGAGTGCACGAGCTACCCGGTCGGCATCGTCAAGCTCACCACGCGGGTCGACCTCGTGAAGGAAGTGCGCCCACCACACATGCCTCGCCCTCGCTGTCTGGGCACGCCGTCGAGCCAACTGCTGCTCATCCATGTACCAAACCTCCGGTCAAGAAATTTCGCCGTAGCCTTCATCGCCGCACCCTTGACCGGGGTTTGTCGCCGGGGCTCTCTCTAGCTGCTGCTACACAACCACAGTTCGCCAAATCTTGCAAGCTCTTGCAACCACAGTTTGCGGTTTGTTACACAAGCCCCGCTTTTCCCACAGCGTTATCCACAACTGAACGCGCTGACTAACGAAACTGTTAGCGCCACAGTGGCGGCCGTGAGGTTATACTGCGGCCCGCAACAGGCACCGTGGCAAACAAATGGACGTCAGACCGCGAAGCCGCTGCGGTCGCCCGAGTGAAAGCCGGTGGGTTGGTCGTCTTGATCTACTGCCGCCAAAGCAGGTCTGACTACAACCCAGACGGGTCGGTTCGAGGCCCATCGCTACACCAACAGCTTGACTCGGTGCTGCAAGTGCCCGCGCTTAAGGGTCTGAACTACGAGCATTTTAGCGACGCAAACTTGAGCGGCAAGGGAACCGTCAGTCGCCCCGGGTACAACGCGATGATGAGCCGATTGCGGACGGCAGCGCCGGGTGAGATCGCTGGAATCGCATGCTACGACCAGAGCCGGTTGCATCGGGACACGATGAACTTCCTGCTGTTCATGGCAGAGTGCGAGCAGCGCCACGTCCCCGTGTACGATGCCCGAGGCCTCGTACCCCAGTCCGAGAAGCTGACGTGGACCATCAAGGCGGCAGTCGCCACCGACGAGCGAGAGCGAGTCTCTCAGAAGGTGAAGGACAACTTGGCGTACTTGATAATGACGGGCAAGCTGCTGGGCCACGCCCCGGCTGGCTATCGCCGAGTGAACGGTGTCCTCGAACTGGACCCTGAGAACGCCGCCATCGTGCTCAAGGTCTTCGACCTCTATGCCAGCGGTCGATTCAGCATCGAGAGCCTCGCCCTCCACCTCAATGAGATCAGCGAGCCCCTACCCCGGAACCATGACTTCCCGAAGCAGCGGGCCAAGTGGAGCCGCAACCTACTCAAAGGGATGCTGGCCAACCCGAGCTATCTCGGGAGGGTGGCCATCAATGGCCAGTTACAGCCGGGCACCCACCCGGCGTTGGTTGAAGAGGCGGTCTTCAAACAATGCCAGTCGGTGCGCGAACGAAACAAGCGGCGGCGCACCAGCTATCGCCACCATCGCAACGTCTACCCGCTGGCCCCGCTGCTGACCTGTGGCCGCTGCGGGAGGCCGCTGCATGGTCGCAAGCGACCGGAACTGAATAATCGGCACTGGTACCGTTGCAGCAACCGGGCGGGCGGCGGGTGCGATCTGCCATATATTCCGGGCGCGGTATTAGAGGATGCGGTCGCCTATGACCTGCGGCGGTATGTGTCTGGGGAGGGAGAGGATGCCCGGCTGGTTGAGCGCCTGCGGGCCGGGCTGGCCAAGGCCCCGGAGCGGGATGCCAAGCAAACCCTCAAAGCGCTGGACGCCCGAGAGGGAAGGGTCAAGTTCATGTGGGAGCAGGGCCACCTCGACCGCGAGGACTATATGGCGCGGATATTCCGCATCAATACCGAGCGGCAGGCGGCGCGTCAGCAAGGGGACGAGCAAGCGAAGACCGACCTTCGATGGGCGACCGAACGGATCGTAGGCATCGTGGGCTTGTGGCAGAATGCCAGCCCGGCAGACAAGGGGCTAATGGCTGCCGAGGTCTACGAATCTATAGACGTGGACCGCACCGCCTTCGGCATCGAGGTGGTGGCCACACCCAACGCCCGCTGGACTCCCTTCTTTAGGCGCGTAATGCTGGTTCGGTCCAACGTTGGGGCGCGCAACAAGTTCTTGGATTCCGCCATTGGTGTAGGTGGCAATTTGGCCGCCCAACCCTCGTCGGCCGCCTGACTCGCGACCCAGAAATCGTCGTCAGTCCCAAAGGACTGACAATCGCCAAGCTCCGGCTCGCGACCAACAGCTACTCGAAGGACGATGACGGAAACAGGCAGGAGGACGTTCAGTATCACTCGCTGGTCGCATTCGACCGGCTGGCGTCGATCTGCCAGGAGTTCTTGACCCGTGGCAAGTTGATCTATGCCGAAGGCAGGCTGCGCAGTCACGAATGGGACGGCAAGGACGGACTG